>Ga0228711_1000225_pt1 | contig 59265 bp, 26 predicted proteins | sample MedpolnodulmetaG_2_FD_177996 | JGI IMG/M metagenome (GOLD analysis project Ga0228711, IMG submission 177996) | Root nodule microbial communities from Medicago polymorpha collected in Santa Monica, California, United States - brown nodules | ecosystem: Host-associated > Plants > Roots > Nodule... | reverse complement strand
TTTTTGTTTTCTACTGAAATTTTTGTTGTATCGTTTGGATCTGTTTTCGTTTAAGGCTTGAACGACTTGTCAGAGAAACATGGTTTAGTAGATCTATTTGAAATAGAGTTTTTTTTTTTTTTTTGGATCTGTTTAATTTGTTTATGATGCGTTATGTGTTATTGTTAAGCTGGGAAATTAGCCGGAAAAAATTTAAAATTTAGAGCTAGTTTGGATAAGTTTTTTTCACAACCACTCAATAAAATGAAAAAGTTGAAATTATTTTATCATAATAATTATGAGTGTTCTCACTAATAGCTTCTCTCATTAATTGAACTAAACTTTGGAACCTTAGTTTTATTCATAAGCTCATTTATTTATTTATATTATGCATGATTATTTATAATTTTTATACAGATTTATTTATTAGTTAGACACTAAATACTCATTTAGTTAAATTTTTCTAATTTGGAGCTGGAACTTATTTTCATATGACATTTGAATTCTAGAAGCACTCGTTTATTAATGGAATTTTTTTATGGCTTTTCTTTATTTTTCCTCCCTCTCTCAGATTTAATGACTATGGAGTTGATGGGGGACTTGCAGCAAAAGCAATCAGACCAAAATTTGATGCCTTCATACACAAAGTAGATTCGCAAGTTGGCTTCAATCTTCCAGAAATTGATGTTAGTCTCTCTTGTTCTCTTTCTCGTCAATAATGTCAGGAAAACATGATTTAAATTTAAAACAAGGAAAAAAAGTTAAATTACAGTGAACTAAAGTCCTACATGGATTTCGAGACTCTTTACGAGTTTAGTAATGGTCATGCATTTTTCTGTTATCATCAAGTATAGGGATGGCTAAAGTGAGAAGCCTGATTAATTGTAGACAAAAACCTACAAGAGTACTTAATACTCCCTCCATTCCTAAATACATGTGTTGTAGTCAACCACTTCACACGTGTCAATACAAAACTTTGACCATTAATATCTTTAGTTATCTATAATAATTTTTTTTTCTTCTTTTTTTTTATATATTTTGAAAATATTCAGTGAGACTAATTGAACAACATCTTATATACTTGCATTTATTTATATATATGGTCAAAGTAAGTTATGTAAATGAGCATTGCTAATATAAACTTACTTGCTGGCCGGTAAACATGGTATGCATGGGTATAATTTTGAAAGACTTTTATTAAATACGGGCTTGTGAAATATTCGTGGGACTATTTTTCGCTATAAGTAGCAATACCCTATGTAAATAGTATACACATTGTCAAATTGTGACGTGTACTTAGGAACAAAGGGAGTAATACTTGTGCCTTCATAAATGCATGGGTTCAATTAAGACTATTATGTTGGGTGTATAAGGTTGGTTTCGTGGTTGGAGTGAGAGAGCTAATAAATGAAATGATAAGGTGGGAGAAGGTTCGATTTCCTTCCACTCCCAACATAATATACTAATTATACAAATATTTGCCATTTGAAAATAGACTGTCATGTAGCCTTGACAAAGTATTAACGTATACTCCTAAAAAAGCATTAACTTGTCCATGCTTGTCATTAATTACTTTGGCCATGAGGCTTAAGTTTGCTTGACTGCTTGCCCATCATAATTTTGGGATCTCAGCAGGCAGTATGATATGATAGTGTTGGACATAAATGATAAAAATGTTCTCAGCAACTTTAAAAAGTTCATACAGCTTTTGAAAACTGAAAGGGTGGAGGGTTGATAAAGATGTTGGGGAAGTTATGAATCATCACAATGGAAAACAATTGAATTTTCTTTCGTCATTTTATCTGTTATGCATATTGTCATCCCTTTATCTACATCTATGTGTTCAATGATGCACTCCTTTTCATATGCATATTACTTTGCTTTGTATCTAGAAAATTTATGTTTATTTATATAATAATATAATTTATGTCATGAACAGATAAAGTTTTTAGTTGCTGGGGCTATTGCTCTCAAAGGCATTGGAGGGATTCTTTTCATACTTGGCAGTTCGTTCGGAGCTGTACTTTTGGTTTGTAGTTTGAATTCTCTCCTTGTAATTGAGTTTATTTTCATGTCTAGTGCCCTGTTTAATATGGTTCTTTTCTCCTTGTAGCTTTTGCACCAGTTGATCGCCACTCCAATATTGTATGATTTCTATAATTATGGCAATGAGGACGGAGAATATATTCAACTTTTCATCAAATTCACGCAGGTTAGAGTCATGGGCTCACTATCTTTTTAATGTATTTTCATGTTGAAATGCCTGATTTCAAGCTACTGTCACAGTGTTCCTTCATGTATTGTTGCAATTTTTTATTAAATGGTATGGTATTACTCCTTGCAGAATATGGCTCTTTTTGGAGCTTTGTTGTTTTTTATTGGGATGAAAAACTCCATTCCTAGAAGGCAACCCAAGAAGAAGGTTCCCAAAACAAAAACCTACTAGTAGCCGAAATTTCAAGACTCATTTTGCAAGAAGGTTCCCTGGTTGATCAGTATTCCCATTCCTCAACTTCCCAGGATCTGGCTAGTGCTTTTCTGGCACCAGCACAAATCTCCCCACCAAGTATTGTATTTTTAGGTGTAGCATCAGTCTTACATGGATTACACATGATTTATGTATGCATATATATTGTTCTTTTGCTCGACATTAGGAACTATCTTTCAATTGCTAAACTTGTCCACCAAAAGGAGTTAAAATGATTAGATTCTGTTTGCTCAAATGTGGAGATTGCTGATTTCATTCTTTCTAGCAAATTCAATATTAAAGGTCCTAAAAGTATGGCCGCCATTGAAGTTGCTGTTGTATTACATGTTCCCTGCTTTGATTTCTTTGGCCCTTTTCACCTGACTTGGTGTTTGTTCAGTAACGCGGGAGTTTGGCAAAATCAGAGTGAGCCTCAGTGATTTTGTTCTTAACTCCTATCCAACATGATACCAAACATGCACTATGACACAAATAAGGTTGATCAGTGAGACTTGTTAAGAGTCTTGTCTAATCTATCTGTTGTTGATTCACATGATGGGATCTATTTCCTCTAGGATTGTGTCTAGACAAATACAGTAGCAATTAATGTCTGAGAATCGGTATTGGTTGGAGAATATCAATGGTGGGTTTGATAGTACAGTAACTCTATTATCCATTGCTATATTGAATAATTGATAAAGTAATTAGTTATACGTGTATGTCGTGTTCTCCACTGATGTGTCAAATGCCAAATTCAAGAGCAGACTTCCAACAAAACTTTTGGCTTAACCATTTGTCTGAATAACGTGTTTGTTTAAGATTGGTTTCAGTTGCTTTTATTATGGACCACCATCATAGATGGTCCACCATGCACCCCCATTATTTTACCATTAAACTTATCTTTTTCCAATAGGTATCTGGTAGACCCTTTGCAGTTTGCACCATGTACTTTCTTTCAATTTTCCTTTGCCTTTGTCGTTAAGAGATTTCTTGCCGGACCCTCTTCAATGGCCTCCATCAATACCGTTCCATTCGATAAAGAGAAGATCTGACATATAAAAACCTTTGTCCAATACATGCAAGACTGGCTTGTTTTTTCTTTTTTATTTCAGATATGAATATGAATTTATTTAACTTATACTGACTCAAAGGGTTGTTTGGAAAGACGGTGTTGAAAAGGTCATTTGTTGTGCCGGTTGTGTATTCCACCTTGTGTCCTTTTTTGGAATATGAAGAAAATAGATGCTGGCAAAACTACATCTAGTTCCTGAGAGGAAGACAAAGATGAGTCACATAGGCTTAAACCTACACATGGTAACATACTAACAACATTCCCGTTTTTTCATAAAATAAAAGAATGAACTGTGTGGTGCATAAATGTTTGAGGAAGGCTTGAATCTCTAACAAAAAGATCCACAATAGAATGTCTATTGGATGTCCATTGGATAACATTTAGCATGAGAAATTGTAAGTTTCGTTAGTTCAATTAGTCTAATAGCAAAAAATTGTGGTATGTTGTGGACAATTTATAAAGATGGTTCACACACATCAATAGTGCAATTTTCTCTTTCTCGAGGCACGTTTACCAAAGGCAAACAACGCCCTTTCTCCAAAACCGAGTCTAGGGCATGACGAATCTCCAACAAACATTTAAACATTTGCCAAAATTTACGTATGAGATTTATACAAACACCCTTTTACTAGGGCACCTTCAATGCTACAATTCATTATGGATGACTTAAATAAGTTTCGCAATATTAAAGATGAGTAGCTTCAGCTAGGAATCGTCTCTACAAGATTCATTAATGAACTCATTAAGAATGTGCTATTTGAACTAAAAGATTCTTGAAGACGTGGACGAACCATTGAAGGTAATCTTAACTCTGGTGCAAGTACTGCTTTTGCACTTCATACAAACTTTTAAGAAAATGCTTTTTCTCATTGAGCAAAGAATCTGGGAACAAATCTGTGACCACTTGCTTAATATGCCCGAGTCCCTTACAAGTTACCACTAGGATCAACCACATGTCCAACCAGTTTTTAAAGTTTTAGAGATTGCAAGTGATTCGAAATAACTTCATCAACTTATAGAAATTAAAATTTGATTTTACATTGATAAATAATCACATCACAATATATAATGGGCCACAAGTTCCAGTCTACTCTCCATGAGTATCAGCAACCTATGCATATATTTCCATACTTATGTTGAATCTCCATACTTTTCTTATTAAGTTCTCAAGGCTATATATTTTAACTGATCATCAAAAGATAAATCTGGAACATAAAAAAGGTGGCACTAAGAAGTGGTCAAAGCTTTGTATTATTTTCAATGTCAAACACAAACATACAATCAAATAAAATCACATATTCCAACCCGAACTTAAAAAAAAAAAAAAAAAACTGAGTCTTGCTCATTACAAGGGTAGGAGATTCTGAGCATCAATCATTTCAGAGATCAAGAATGAGTTCTCGTGACCAATAAAAGGCCGCAAAGTTTCCATGAATCAAACAGTTACTGTTGACACACAACACTCTTGGATTGTAGTATCTGAACAAGTGGCCACAAGATGTCCAATCTGTGTACATTTCTGTTCCTTTCACCCTGATACACAATTTGGTCATCATTCATCAACAACAATGACTTGATAGCTAATATAAAAACATAATAAATTCATGCAGCAGTTTCAATTGGTAAAGTATAATCTTGTTCAATGTTAGTATTAGAATTAGGTGTTCTAGTAAACAAAAGGCATGCAAATGAAATTTTATACAATCTCAATGTATCTGATGTTTTCAACTACAGCAAATAAATTCACAATGATTGGCATGCAATAATTTTCGAAATATATTTTAATTAAATTATATATAATTGGTTTCCCTTAGTTTAATAACAGTTGTCACATCAACAAATAAAAAAACAGTGCAGTAAGAAGGTTTGACTCTACAGTCTACAACAATGGCCATGCCTTATTTCTATAGATCGGTTGGCTAGGTTTGATTCTAGAGAAAATAAATCTGCTGTTAGTTATTATCTTACCTCAACGATAAAGCATATTGATATCTTCTTATCACGAGCTTTTGTTGCACCCTTCAAAATTGTAAGCCCCAAGCTTCTTACAGCTTCTGCTATTTCAAGAAAATGGCTGCTCTCTTCACATAGCGTCTACAAGAAAAGTCAGAATAAGAATAGAGAATGCAAGCAATACCTCGACAGGGGGAGTTTTTCTTTGTGTGTTTGTATTATGTATTATAATTTTTAATTAATTTCTTTTACTTCATAAATCAAATTGTAATATTCCAGGTCATACTCACACGTACCTCAATAAGCATCTGTCCGTTGTTGCTAAGATTCTCCACTAATATGGAATGAACTTTCAGATGACCCCCTACCTCAACTGCCCAACTTGAACCCTGCTCAGAACTAGAGGATCCAAGAATGTCTGTTTCCATATGATGCAACTGCAAAATTGCAGTAGTGTTAATTAAAGAAGGGAGAAAATCAACAAAAATGCTGAATGTCGTCATTTGCATTCAAAAGCTTATATCTTAAATAATAACTAAAGAAAAAAAATTACAGTCAACTTGAAATGTATCCTAAAGGTACATGTTTAGGAAAATTAAATGCCACTGTTTCCAGTATTAAACCAGGGTGAGAAATCAGCTACTCCCTTCGTTCCTTTTTAATGGTCACTTTTGTAGAATAATTTTGTTCATATTATTTATAGTTTTCAGAGTTCAATGCAACATAACAATTTTTTGGATAATTAATACCCTTAACTATATACTGCAGAGAGACAGAAATAGGTTGAGTGGGATGATAAATAGTTAAAGAGTATTATTGGAAAAAGACAAATAATTCTATCAAAAGTAACAGAGTTTATGGATTTTCTTGCTATGTGCAAATAACCTTAAAACTACTAAAAAGGAATGGATGGAGTAATTAGTATTTAACCATAATTTTGTATGTATGCAAATCTGAAAGTTCAAATGGCAATCCCAACTTGATATAAAATGTAGTCAAATATTTTTTTACAGATTATGGACCAGAGGATATATTTCTCAAATCCCTCTAAACCTTACCTTTGATTTAGTATCAGCAAGTTTAGTTAGCTTGTCGGCATGATTAGTTATGCTTTGCAGAAAGAGCATGTGCTTTATCGAACGCTCCAGTAGTGAATCAATACTACACTGTTGAAGTTAACATAAAATGTTTAGCCACATGAACCAGAACTGCAACCATCACTCAAAAAGCAAAAGCGGGTGCAAAAATATTACAGGAAGTTACCTTAGCTCCGTTTGGTACCAACTCTCTAAGCTCCTTAATTCGATCTTGGATCAGTTGCCTGTCTCTTGGCCGAGGTCTACAACTTTCCCCGGGCCTAGCCCTCTTCTTGCTGTTTTTAGATGGTTCAGAAGATCTTTCAAATTGTTCACTACAAGCACTAGGACATGTGGAAGAAACAACTTTAGATGATGAACTCAAACAATGGTTTTTGTCCTCTCTGACAAGAGAAGGATGATCTATTGTGTGCACATCTTGAATAGAAGCATCAGTTGTTTTTCCAGAACTCAATACAGATTGCATTGATCTACAAAATGATAATTCACTATTAACCTCATTATTACTACTGTGACAGATATTGGCCACCATTGCTTCCAAAAGATGCTCTGGATGAGATTCAGAAGTCAACTGACTAGTGTTAAACACATCCGGCACATCCACAGTTTTCATATCTTGATTAACTTGTGTCAACCAATCAAAATATTTACTCCCTTTCAAAGAAGATGGTCCAAGTGCTTCAAGTAGTTCACATCCAGCCGGAAACTTCAACGGTGTGTATGAGGAATCCTTTTCCGATTGGTGTATTAAATCATAGACATCAACATTATTTATAGCAGAATTGTTTAAAAATGACAAGCGATTTTGTTCCGAGTCCAATATCATATTTTTGCAGCCACTACTGCCCCCTTCACACTCCCTCGCGTTTATAGGTCTTATCTCTCCAAATTCCTGATGCTCCACATTAATCATATCAGACATTGACTGAAGCAAAATGGGACTCACATCACTATAGAGCTCGGCCCCTTCATGCTTGACCATATTATCACCCATTTCCCAATAAGCAGAATGAGCTGTGTTGTTCCTCCCAGAACATTGAAGGGGCGTCAAAACATCCACTGTTTTATTCCTCATGCACGCAGGCATAATATCTGAAGATGATTTTTCCTTCAAGACATCCGGCTGAAAAAAAGAAGTGCAAACCTTGTAATAATGCTCAACAATCCTGGTTATAAATAATTATGGCATAACTCCACTCGCTTTCCATATTAGTGAACGCGTAACAATGGCCATGCGAAATGTTACACAAATCCCTTACCCCCTAACATTTAATAAGACAAATCAAGATCTATGATCGAGATCGTTTAACTGAGTCGTCCAATCTCAAATCAATGGTCGAGATTGATTACTGCGTGAAACTGTGTAGAATTATTACTGCAGGCAATCCAGGTCCATGTACGAAGAAGCTTACCTGAGATGAAGAGCTCTTCAAATTACTTTGTATTTGACTGGGAATGTGGTCTATTGAGTAATCTTGAGTAGACAAAAACAGATTTCTTATATGATTAACAACTCCCATATCTTCATTCACCTGCAGCAGCGGGTGGCAAAAACAATGCAAATTATCAAATGTTTACACAATAAATGAACTTCCTCATAAGTTTATATCCTGGAAATATCCCACAATCCATCAAAATCATAAGACAGCTCATGACAAGAGAATGAAATTAAACAAATTATACAAGGAGATTAAGAGCAAGACCTAATAGATTTTCTAACCAAAGACTTATTAAACTCGAAAAGTATTTTAGAGAAAGAGAAGTAAATAGGCACAAATCTTTAATTAAAACTAATTAGCTACTTCTGGATTAAGTAATTGACTCTTTTTACCAATTTAGGCAACTTTTTTAAAATTAAAAAAAAAAAAAAAAAAGAACAGATAACTTATTCTCCATACTAACATCACGTCAGGTTGATATCTATATCTATAACGATATTATCCATATGTTCAGCATTAGCAAGTGCCACAGTACTTGATTTCATGCCAAATCCTCTGGTTCCAGTAGCTAGTTTAGTAAATTATAATTTAGAGTACTTGTAGCTAACAGAACTACATTATGCTTAAGTTCTCAAATGACATAACTAGGAGGGTTGATAACAGCTTCACTTGTTTATCTTTCTTTTTCACTAAGTTACATGTACATATTTTTCTAGTATATAATTAGGATTGTTCAAGTATTTAGCCAATATCTAAATCAACAGCTAGCTATTACAGAAATACGCTAGAAACGAAATAAAAGCAAGTCATGAAATCTGAATGGTCATGATATATTCAAGCAAAAGAACGCAAATAAAATTTAAAATCACAACAAATACAAGGAATGTTATGAACAGCAAGCATCATTGAAGAGATATTATGGTGCTCAAGCAAAGAAAATAAACATAAAATTACTCATCTTACTTTTATTAGAGAGCCAAGCTGAACAACGCCTAGTGGGACTGCAGACACAACAATTGTCTACAAGGAAAAGTAAAAGCTTTGTCAATGAAAAACTTCAGTGCAAACAAAGTATAGTGATGCAGACTAGGAAATTGTTTTCTATCGGCGAATTTCTAGGTTTCTTGCATAAAGTACACAAATGTGGAACGCATCATTATATTATTTCAATAAAGTTTGGTTGCAATAAGTGAAAAAGAACAATGAGCTGGAGTCTTGTAATGGCTTGGTTATTTGTCTTATTAAATACTATTACCACATGAACCATACTTTTCCAAATATACCATCCACATTAAACTGTCCATTATCATTATTATAAGTGTTCTCAACTGTAGATCGCGGAATATAGCAGTTTGTTCAAATTCAACTATGCAGCAGTGCTATAGCCGCTATTTGACAACATGATGTACTAAATAGCATAACGCTGAACAATAGCGATTTGTTCAAATTCTGCTATGCATATAGCTACCATTTAACAACACTGCTTGGTATTACTATTGGTATTGTGAGGTGATCCTAATTTTCAGACAGACATAGAAAGTTCACTCTTCCAATTCTAATAAATCAGTAAGCATACCCTAATTCCAGCAGAAAATTGATATTGCCACCCATCAGCAAACTGAAAATCAAACGAAAAGGGGGGAAGAATGAGAATGGTTGGAAGTTTAGTTAGATAGTGACATGATACTTGCCCAATACAAATTCGAGATCTTCAAATTTTCTAAGGACGGGGACAATATTAAATAACAAGAATTATCACCTCAAAAGACAAGCCAGAACTTGTAACTTGATTATTATCTGCACAGATCCACTGATGCTTTCCAGTAACAGCTACCTGTCCAACAATACTGTAAATGAAGGATCTTAGGACGAGGGCAACGTAAATGAAAGTTTCAAATCTTAAAATGTTGCATTTGATTAATCATACCCTTGCCCTAATGGATATGCATTATATGACATCTTTGCAACAGCTAACCCCAAAGCGTCATGTGAAAATTTCCCACCCTCAATCTGTTCTAAGGTCTTCTGACAGTACTTATTTTCTGAAGCGTCAAAATAATCCAAATTGTCATAGTAAGCATCCTCCAATGTCAAGATCCTGCCCAAAAAAAAATACCACATCTCAAAAATTTAAGATAATGCATAACTCTTTATGCTAAGTGAATTCGTAACATAACCACTAATTTACTAACATTTGCCTATCCAAAATAAAGACAGGCATGGAAAATCACCAGACATAGAAGGGAAAAAAGCCAAGGAAGAACATAAAGGAAAATCATTAGTCCTTTACACTAAAAAATGATTAAAAAAAATATAACATGATCTGGTTGTTATTAATAAAAACAAGATGTATACGTTATACGACCAATTAAGCTAACCGGATGTTTAAAAGATCGATTCAAATTTCAGACCAAGGGATATAATCATGCAAAACTACAACTTCACAACCAATTGGTTGGATTTGATTGGTTAACGAGCTTCAGTTAAAAGATTCAATACATGTGATGCACACAAAAAAGGAGTAAAGATTGTAGTAATAACATACATTGGAGCACAATGTTTGAGCTTCCAAAAGATTGCATAATTCCACTGAGTATTGAAACAAAGACTTCTAAGTAGTTGATGCAAGTTGTTAACCATCTTCTTCTTCCCCTTATAAAAAGTTAGAAACTTTTACACCTCAAAGACACCTCAAGCAAAAGGGCCTCCAAATTAGTCCTCAAAAAAAGAAGAAAAACCCTCCAAATTCCAATCACACAAAACCAATCAAATCAAGTTTCCCTAACTAGCTAACTTCCTCTGTAAGACCCTCTTCCAGCTTGCTTCCTCCGCAACCCAGCTCGCCGTTTTAATGGCGGTTCTCTTCCAACTGTTTGTAGCACCACACAATCCCAACCCATCACTCACACCACAAAATTCTCACCACCCCACCAACAAAAGCTTCAAACTTTACTCCCTAATCGGTAAATTAAACAGAACCAAACCCTCTATTACGCTGGAAAAGCAAAAATACAAGCACAACAAAACTTGCAACTAGCCATAACAATAAATTGAATGTAAACTACTTTGTTCTTGATTTTGAAGGTAGATTCAATAAATTTAGCTTATATCTGATGACATGTCAAAGTGTTTTAAGAGAATTGAGGTGTTGAATATCTCTGAAAATGTGAAAGATTTTGCAAACAATGAAGAGTTCTGCTTACCCTTTTCACAGAGAAAAAGAGAGAGAATGAGCTTGTAGTAGTTGGCAACTGCTGAGAAGAAAGTGAATAGGCAAAGAGTGACAAAATGTCAATGGTGTGAGAGAAGATATGTGTGAGTTCTTCTTCTATATTGTAGTTGGAACTTGAAAAAAGATTATGGTAAGTGAGTCGTGCAGTTTTCAATCTCAACCGTTGAATCTAAAGTACTCCCGTATATCGTTAGAGGGAAAGGAAAAATGTTAGCGGTAGAGATCAAAACGCTTAACCTCTTTCTTAAACTTCTTTTACGCTCCAACCTTTTGTTTTGTAATTTCGTTCGTCCGATCTTAAATTAATGAAAGAGATTGTTTTCTACGAATATTTGTTTTTCTTATCCTAAGAAATCTAGATCCTAAACATAAGATTATAATGCATTTTATTATGGTGAACTTTTATGTATTTAAAACAAATGAAACAAAATATTGACTTTGGAGACTAATAAGGGAAAAAAGTCCCAAAGGGAACTTCATGGAGGATTAGAGGCTAATTAGAGCTTTGTATTTAACATTAGCATCCACCATTAAGAGAAATCCAAAAAGGAACAATCCAATTGGGTTATGACTTATGAGTATACTTTATGGTGGTGAATATGGATGGCCAACAGCATCATATCAAATTGAGAACATGCTTCCTTATCTTTTCTTCATGTTCTCAACCCTTTCTTTGAAATTCTAGTAAAGGGAGTCCCCTTCTTTAGGTACTTTTCAACAATGATCTTATTGTGCCTTACTGTAAAAAGAAAACAATCATCTTATTGCCCTAAAGTTATCACACCTTCACAATTTTGCATCATATATTTATGTAACCTTTTACCCTTCCTTGCATTATTTTTGTTTTTGTTTTTGAGAGGACCCTTCCTTGCGTTATAATTGTATATATTGAAAAAGGCCCTCTCATTTTCATGAAAAGATGCCTCACCAAAACATACAAAATTATGTGATCGGTTATTTTCTTCACTGGCTTATATAGTACATTTATTGTTTTTTATAGACAAATGATAGTAATTTTTTTGTTTGGAAGAGGACTACGCATCTTTTTTGAACCCTACGTCTTGTTAGACAAATGAGAATAATTAAACCTTGCATCTTTTTAATACTTCTTCAACGTCTCAATTCATATTATCAGATTACGCTTTCTGAAGACATTATTGTTATATTAGACTGCACATTATCTAATTTTTTTATAGCATCTGGAATATTTTTTTATGACATTGTAGCATCTGGATTTGTTTTTTATGATACACATTATCTCTACTTGAAGATTTAGCCTAATTCTATTAAGTTATCTCTTTACTTGGGGATTTATCCTAATTCTATTAAGTCAACCCCTTTAGATTACTTCTTGGACAAGAGACATATCAGCAGGTGGTGTTTAGGGCAGTCACGTTTCTACAGGATGGGTGGCAATCAAAGCAACTATTGCCTCCAATTCAAGTGACTTCAAGGACTCCTCAGATAAACACTTGGATTGCACCACCTACTTGATAATATAATGTGGATACTAGGTTTTTTTGTTAAAAGGAATTGTTGAATATTTTAAATTGCTCTATCGTTTGTTTATGGGTTAAATATGTTTTTGTTTTCTATAAATATATCAAATTTTTCGTTTTATTTTATCTAAAATTTTACTACATTTTTAGTCTCTATAAAATTTTCAATCTCCACTTTGGTCTTTATTTTTAAGTCAACTCATGTTTTTTTAATGAAATTGTGTAGAAAATTGTAAAAATATCTCCCAGAAAAAAGAGAATTTTTTAACAAAACATGAATTAAATATGAATTTTTAACCGCCAAAAATATAAAAATTCATATTTAATTCATGTTTTATTAAAAAAAAAATCTATTTTTTAGAGAGATTATTATAATATTATAATTTTTTTGCAAAATTTTATTAAAAATATGAATTCTGCATATAAATTCACTTAAAAGAGTGACGGAAAGTGAAAATTGAAAACTTTTGGGGACTAAAAGTCGAAAAAAAATTACAGGGACTAAAACGAAAAATGTAGTATATTATAGGGACTAAAAACATATTTAACCCTTTATTTATTAATGAAATGCGAATGAGTATGTGCATGTTTAAATTGACAATAAATTAAGGGTACGCTTGGTATATATGATAGGGAGACAATATATGATAAAATTATTATACCCTACAAAAATATCTTGTTTGGTGCACCAATAAAAAAAAAGATAAAATCAACCAATTATTTATCCTATCCTATTCCGCTCTTTATTATTTTTATCTTTAGTTTAAACTTGGTTAGGAACCTGATAACATAAAACATCACACAAGCGTGTTTTCTAGTATTTTTCAAGAACGTTCTTCGACTTCACTCTAGACATATCTTATCTTTATCCAACTTCTTATTATATAATGTCTTTATCCTATCATACGCATCAAACAGAACCTATAAAATCACAATGGACGATACAATTTTGATTAAAACTACATTTTAGAGCTTCATAAAATTATGGTGTCAGTGTCGTTATAACTACATTTTAGAGCTTCATAATATTATGGTGACATTGTCCATACAAATATACACACTACAAAGGGACAAAAGACATAAAGCATATGATATAATTATTCTAATATAAACTATTTTATTTAGTAAAAATATATAATTAATACAATTAATACAAAAAAAAAGGGAGCCAATAAAAGAGAAAATACACAACCAATAGTATATTAGTTTGATAAAATTTACATAAATTTCATCTAAGAAAAGAGTGAATTTAGAACTTTTCTATCTTTTAAATAAGTGGTTCACGAATTATCGACGGTGGAAACCTATCGACAAAAGGTTACAAAAATGAGAAAAGAAAAGAGACATTTTCATCATGGTATTACTTTCGTTGCTTTCCTTTTTTTGCTTAACATGGTTGGGAGCCAAAATGATCCCAAATGGATATTGTAGCTGAACTTTTAGCTAACACGTAATCTAATTAAGAAAAGTTGACTCCTCAACCTCCAAAGTAATGAGTAGAGTGTTTGATTTCATTATGTCTTCACACTAGGTCAATATCGACGGGCATATGAAGGTGCAACACCCGTAAAGATTTCAATTTTTTTTTTGGTACAAGTAAGGATGTCAAATTTAATTCCACTAATAATTATTTATTTTACTTTAAATATGTTTTTTTTGTCTCTATAAATATACAAACTTTTCGTTTTAGTTCCTCTAAAATTTTCCTTCAACTTTTAGTCCCTAAAAAATTATCCATCTAAACTTTTGGTCCCTCTTTTAAAGTAAACTCATATGTAGAATACATATTTTTGAATAAAGTTTTACAGAAAAATTCACAATATTATAAGAATCTCTCCAAAAAAAATTAGAATTTTTTAACAAAACATGAATTTAATATGAATTTTTATATGTTTAACGGTTAAAAAATTCATAATTAATTTATGTTTTGTTAAAAAATTCTAATTTTTTGGGGGAATATTTTTTACAATATTCTATACATTTCTGCACAATTTCATTAAAAAAATACAAAAATTAACTTAAAAATAGAGACCAAAAGTAGTGATTGAAAATTTTATAGGGATTAAAAGTTGAAGAAATTTTTTAGAGGGACTAAAACAAAAAGTTGGTATATTTATAGGGATCAAAAACATATTTAACCCTAATTATTTTGGTCTACTGTGTAACAAATAATCACAATATTTTTCAATAATGTATTGAAATTTTAAAAAAAAGTCTTTGATCGTGCATTTTATTAGTCATAATAGTTTGTGATAGTAAAATAGTCCTCAATGTTGACATTAATTATTTTTATATAGACTAATGTGACAATAAGTATATTGAAGGACTAATATGAGAATATCAATGAAACAGTTTAACATAAGCAACTATCTTGACTAACATAATACAGATTCAATAACTATTATAAAATTTCGATACATTAAATATCTATTACGCCTACTTATTACACATTCAAAAACCAAAATGACTATTACCTCAATTTAATTTTACATGTGGTGAATATATAAATGACTCTAGTGGTCACTACCTAATTAATACCAAAATATCCTTAATGAAAATGTTAACAAGAGTTTTAAGACACTTGTTTAGAAGCTTAAAATGAAAGAGTAGTGTTAACTTGTGCCCTTATGACACATGTTAAGAAATAAAAAAAAAGAAATATTTTCTTAAATTTTATGCATTCAATTCATTATAATATTAAAAATTAAATTTAATGCACGTATTCTAATACATTATTTCTACATTTGTCTTCTAAATTTGTGTCTTAAGGGACACAAATTAACATTTCCCAAAATGAAATCATACTTAAAATTAAAATTGTGCATTCAAGACATTGAAACAACATAAAATAACTTTTTCTACATAAAATTTATCAATTATTTATATTTTTGTTAGCATAACCCTATCTTTAATTAAGCTATGAGGATCTGGGGTGAGGATTTCGTTCGAAAGATTTTGCTTCCATTATGTGGATAAAATAGGAGCAAGGAATCCTATGGAAATCAATTCAGCCCGTACTCTCTTTAAGCTTCAGAGTGTAAAAAAAGATAAAGAAATTTTTGTCATCTTGTGAATAATTAGTGTCTACAATGTTGATTTTCTTACTTCAATTGGGAATACATATCATAACTTTTTTTGTATAAGAATGTAGTCCATTGTTGAACCGCTAATAATGTGACATGATAACTACAACGGTTAATAGTAATATGGTCCAAAACCATGTTGTCACTTTCACTAAAGAGCCATTAATATTCGACCTTCGGGGTGTGAAAATGAAATTACAATTACTTTTTTTTTATTGGGATCTCCACAAACACAAAGTAAACTTTACCTACCCAACCGCATAATATCGTAGCAAGAAACAAGTAAAGTCAAACATAATATAGGAGTACTATATTTTTATAAATTGATAAGCTTTGTACCAGTGAAATAAAGTAATATTCCTACCACAATGATAGGTTCAAAATCCTTTGTAATCACACGTATATTTAACATGATAAAGTGCTTAATCCAATATGTTTTTTTGAAGATAAGATTGGATTACTATAATTTGTCATTTAATTGAGATCTCACAAATATTATGTGTATATTGACATATTTTTTATATAACACATATAGTGTTTTAAAACCCGGACGGACCGGCTGGTTGGACCGGTTGGCCCGCGTCCGGTGCAGCGGTTCGGGTAGGTTATAGGACCGGATATGCAATTAACCCGCTGAAACCCGGTGTGGCCCGGTCAGATCAGTGGACGGACCGCCGAACCAATTTAGCCCACCCAACCCGTTTTCCATTATTTATTTATTTTTTAATAAAATACACGACATATATAAAGACAAAAACCCTAGTAACACATACTCCTAACCCAAATGCTATTTTCAACTGCCATTCTCCACTCTCATCTCAACCGATGAAGATGATGAATATGGATATCAAGACTATTACAATTTGACTCATGGGCATAAATAGTTTATTGATTAGTGAATTGTTATAACTTATGTGAGTTTCCATTTTTTATTGACTATGCAACTTACTTAGGCTTGTAAGCCTGTTATAATTTGATTTCCAACAATGTTTAGAAAATACTATGTTTTAAATGTGGAATCTGAATTAGAACTTATTATTTGTAAGGTTTTTTATGCAGTAATATTATTTAATGTATGAGCTAATTTGAATTTGAATTGGAATTAGCTTGAAGCAATTAAGAAATTAACTTGCAAACTTGCAGTTGTGAATATAATTTTTCTTAATGTACGAACTTTAAATAGAAAAAAAAATGACAGAAACTTTTTTTATCATAATTTCATTCATAATGTAATTTTTGGTCATAAATATTTTTATATAGACTGTGCCAATAGTTATGCGGTTTGACCAGTAACCCAGTGTCTTGACCGAGTTGATCACCGGTCTGGGTTTTGAAACATACATACACTATAGGGATGTAAGAGCCAAAGTAGTTAGTCTTGTTTTTTTTAATTGATCATGTTAACCGGTGCCCTCGGATCGAGCACTGGTTAAGAAAGACCAAAAAAAAAGTATTAATTTAAAAATATAACTTTTTAAACTTTTGAGGAGCTGACTACACAAGTTCCAATGTCATATTACTATATATTTACTTCCTTAATCAGTGCTTTGGAGACACCGGTTAACATTTTATTTTTTTAATAACTAGTTAGTATTGTTTTAATGTTCTAAAAGTAATAAAAATTGTATTTTCTACCTTTTATGTGAAGTTCTACTATGATAATAAGAGTTGTGAGAAAGATGACAAAAAAATTATTAGAAAATAATACTATTAAATATGAATAGTTTAGTTTAGTTTAGTTTTATATCTAAGCCAACAAACATAGTTTAGTTTAGTTTTGTTATTTATATTTGAAATTGGTGTTATACCTCGATTGGTATAATTTTATTCCTTTTATTTTGGGTGCTGGCCATTCATCATCCTCGTGTAGGACAAAAAACATATCAACCTGAATTCTGAATGACAATGCTTTGTCATTGTCTCGTTGTTAATTCAGTGGATCTGAACTGCTAATAATGAGATTCAGCTAGCATTGTTTTGTCCTCAAACTATTCAACATTCTTTGGTGTAAGCAATCATGTAATTGGGAAAATGATCACCACCACTACACACCTGCAAAAGCACTAGCCGCCAAATCTTGTATATGGAGAAATATTCACACTGTGCTTGTCGTTATGAATGGTGGTTAAGAAAGTCAAAAGTATGTTTGCATTGGTTCCAACAACATTTTGACTTTTAAAAAGTTAAATTTATCATTTTTTAATATTATATATTTTTATTTTTATCCCTTTATTTAATGCCCCAAGGACAATGGTTAACATTCTCGTTATTAATATACATTTTTATTTTAATAATTTATATTATGATGCATTTATACATTTTTCTTAATTCATGTTATTTAGTTTATAAGATAAGATACTTCTATATTTAGAAACAAAGACAGTAGTAAGCTTTTATATCCAAAAGCCTAATAAAAGGATTTGGTTCATCAGCATAGAGCTTTGTAGCTTCAATATGAAAATTGTGGGAAATAATAATCAAACATATTCAACTTAAATTTGAGTGAACACTCAATTTGACTAACCAATATGGGATTCAAGTAAAAAACTGAGGTAATAGATAACGGTTAAAAGCAATTCATATGTGAAATCTTTTGCTATTTTATTCATTCTTTTTATCTCAGAATAATCATAATGAAAACCACTAATTATCCTAAGAATTTCAAAAGCAATGGGTTAATTTTTAGGAAGATATGGTCAATATGGATGAGATCGAAATGAAAGAAAATGTTCCACGGTACTAGTTTTCCCACAAATTCAGGTTCTATAAAGTAGATATGTTGGCAAAACATCATATTCATCACCTCATAAACCGAAAGATAATATACTTGTCATTCCTTATGCTATTATGTCACGATGCATTAAAAACAAGATGATTATTGAGACCGCGTACCATTTTGAGCCAACTTTTTTTTAGGTAATGTTGACGACATGGTCAAATCATTATAAACTCATACACATGTGAAACGGTTAGGATTCGAACTTAATGATATCGTCAGTTGCTAGGACTTGTAAACCAGTCAACTTTTCTAACCAGACAAAACATAAAGGTTCACTCGAATTACGTAGAAAATGCTTATGAACATAAATAGTCTTTTTTTCTTTTAATGAAAGTATGTAAGATTTTATTAATTGGAAATATCATCAGAATACGCTTGGGCTTGGAGGTTCTTCTTCAATTCAAAACTTATTATTATTTCTAAATGGGTTTAGTTCAGCTAACAGATGAGCAACCCGATTGCTGTTTCTCCTGCATAGCAAAAGATAATGTTAGTAAAGCAACCTAATAATTAAGAAAGAAAATAGAAAAATAATAAAGAATAAAAAAACATGAAATATTAAAATGATTGATTTGTTCTTAAAGGAAATTTGCAATCAGCACGATAAATTGACTACGAAGTTTAGCAGGAAGGGTAACGATGGTAAACATAGTTTTAAAACTCGGCTCGAAGCGACCGGCCGGACGGTTTGAGCAAGCCTTTGGATCGCCATGCAGTTAACTCGGCGAGAATCGGTCAAAACCAGTAAAACTCGATAAAAACCGATGACTCGGCCGAGTATTTGGTTGGACCGGTTTGAAGCAAGAACATATTTTAATTAAATTATGCTGTAAAAAGTTGCATTGGTGGGAGTTGAACCCGTGACCCAACTGTTAAAGAAAACTCTCTCAGCCACTAAAACACTACTAGTTTTGTGTTCAATTTGTTTTTACTATGATTATAATAACACATGTTTGGATAAAGATCACTGTCTATATTAATATTACCATCTCGTCAAAATATTCATTATAAAGCAAATACCTTTCAATTTTCTTTTATTTTTTTTTATGATAAAAATACCTCATAAAATAAACGTATATAATCTTTATCAAAATCATCTTTCAAAAAAAATCTTTGTCAAACTCATAAGCATATATAATTATTTCAACAAAAAAGAAACATAAACATATATAATTACCAAGCTCAAATATTTCATTTAAAACTCACAGTAATTAGTCTATAAAATTATGTTTGTTGGATATTTATTTTTATTCTAATCTATATGTGTCATTATTTTAGTTTTTGAAATGACCAAGTCACCGGTTCAATCCGATTTAATCTGATTAAATACCTATACAAATTTAATCTGATTAAATACCTGTACAGATTTAATCTACACACCAAGCTATCTAATCGAGTCATCCGGTTTGATCCGATTCAGTCATGCGGTTCAACCAGTGACCTGATGGTTCGACCATCGACTTAGTGACCCAGTGCCTCTGCCGAGTCGATGACCGAGCCGAGTTTTAAAACTATGATGGTAAATAAGTGCACTTGGTGGGTTGAGACAAAATCACCTGTCCCAAGTCTCTTGGAGGGCTTGGTGTCCGTGTGGCTTGCAGTGTTAACACTATTCTCCTTGAAAAATTGGTGTGGAATATTCATACTAATGCTAACAAATTATGGTGCAGATTTTGTGCAACAAGTATCTCGACAATTTCAGTGTTCTAGATGTCCCTAAGAAGAATGACTCTACCACCTGGAACTTGATTTTGAAGGCTACATTGGTCTTGCGAAATGGTTTTGGGTTTCGGATAGGTAACAACACCACGTCATTTTGGTATTCTTGGACCACCTTCGGAACCCTTGCCAGTGTGATCATATGGGTTGATATTCATAACATATCCTTATGTATTCATGACTTAATAATAAATGGTAATTGGAACTTTAACACTCTGTATACTTTTCTTTCTAGCAATATTCAAAACCATGTGAAATCCTTGCCCCCCTGTTTGCATAATGACGTTCCAGACCGCATCACTTGGGCCGATCATCTCGACGACATTTATACAACAAGGTCGGGATACTTTTGGCTTCTTTTTTTCTCATTCTAAAGACCTCCACAATAACGACATCTCTTCGAATTAGATTTGGAAAATGAAAGCCCTCGATGAGATCAAGTTGTTCTTTTGGAGCGCTAGTTATGAGTCACTCCCCATGAAACCACTTTTGCACCGTCGTGGTATGGCTTTCTCTACTTTATGCTATAGATGTAATGATCATGTTGGAGATGTTTTACATTGTCTTAAGAATCTCCCCTCTCTCTCTCTCTTGTATATGGAGATCCTTGGGGTATATTGGTGCTGCTTTCTTTTAAGAGCCACACACTCACTCGTGGCTCAGAAAAGGTCTTCGTCTTTCGAACCCTCTGATTTTTGTGCAATGTGTCTTGGTAATGAGCAAGTTAGGTATTCATCAAATGTGACACAATGTTGGGAACTATCTTAATTCTCTCTCGACGTCCATGTGTGGTGGTCTTCTCTTTCACTCGCAACAACGTTGGACGTCTTAAAACCCTTCCCGTATGCAGGCTACGATTCTCAATGTTGATGGGAGCAGTTTTGGTAAAGTTTGAAAATTATGATCGATGTTTTTATATGAAATTTTGATTTTGATCAAAAGTATAAATATAAATGATCGTTGTTTTCAAGTTATAACAAACCAAACTAACTTTGTTTTCATTAAAAAAATAAATGATATTTGTTTGTTATATTGTTTGTGTCATTGAAATAGATAATCATGGTTAGTTTAGTTTGTTATAACTTGAAAGCAACAAACATTTATATTTTTAGTTTTATCAAAAAAAACACCGTTCATAATTTTCAAACGTTAGCACAAAAAAAAGAATAGAAAGACGGGCACGTGAGTGTCTGTCTTTTTGCTAGAATATATAAAGAAAATAACCTTTTTCAGCTCTTTTGGGCTGACTTTTTCTCTTTTAAAAAATGCCCTCAATTTTGAATACAAATAATACATGTAACAAATAGATGAGAATAAATTTAAATATTAAAAAAATATAACAACGACGATATATATATATATATATATATATATATATATATATATATATTGTTTTTTTTCTTTATCATTTAAAAAGTGTAATAAACTAGATGAGTATATTTATACTTACTTTTTTATTATCCCAATTATACCCTTAAACAACTTTTTCTATAATAAAGATCGTTGTTGATGTAATTAAAAAAAAAGAATTTAGATTCTATTTTTTTTGTTTGTGTCATTGAAATAAATAATCATGATTAGTTTAATTTGTTATATTTTTTTTTTAAGGATTGATTTTTTTTAAGCAAACATTCATTAAATAAAAAACACAAGATACAACGACTGGGGGCATTAGACCTGACCAGGTACAACCCAAATGGGAATATAACAATAAATTACAAATCAGGTAGAACAACCTAATTAATCATACAACGACTAGTGATTACAACATGTAAAGTTGTTGTGAATTGATTCACAACTTGCCTGAATCAATTGACAAAGAGAAGTATTTTTGAAACATATCAAACCATAGTGAATACATTTTTTATAATTAAAAAAAGATAAAAAAAGCGACAATTAATAATTTAATATACCATTAAGAAATAATTTTGATTATTAGATAAATCACACACAATTGATTTTCTCTCTCATTCTGATCAATTAGGCATTAAACTTGAATGTTGGAGTCATATATTTCAATCACAAATAACACTAAATATACATATTATGCATAAACCACCAATTCTTGGCAAATAATACATATCTCTCTCATTCTTCATGTATTGAATACGAGTCTTGAATTCATGCATGCAATGTGATCGTAAATATTATATATGAAAGAAATCCAAAATGGTTGTAAAATTTAACCCATATTACATTTATGTATTATTAACGTTCATATGTGTCTCTCTCTCTCTGTTATTTTTCTTGTGGTAATGCGTATAAATTATGTATAGTAATTTTAATAAATTTTGGTTTTGATTCAAATTATAGGTATAAATATTTTACACTTTCATATCGTTACAATTATATTTATCTTGTTCAAAAAAACAAATTATACTCATCTTTTTCAATAACACCAACAATATAACAAATCTAATATAAATTATAATTATTTTTAATAATATTTTTATATGCAAATTTTTTTAGAAGTATAATTGAAAGTAAAAAAGGTAGCTCGAAATCATGTATTCTCTTTATATAGTATAGATATATCTATCATCTATCAAATAACTGATCTTATTTTTCTATTTTATTATAAATAACTGCATCATAAAATTTTGTAATGTTATAGTATTATTTTATACACAAATTATAAATTATATCATTTATCACTTTGAAATTAGATAAGAGACATCGACAATGTTAATTATTTATTTAGTTTCTCTGTTTTTTTCCTTCCATATATTCTTTTATATCTTCTTCTCATTTTTGCATACCAAAATTTGTATTCCTCTAACTATTAATATATATCTATACTATATAAAAAAAAAAAAAACCATTTCAGCACTTTTGAGTTAACTTTTTCTCTTTTCAAAAGGTCTTCAATTTTCAATACAAATAACAAATGTAACAAATAGATAAAAATAAATTTAAATATTAAAAAAATGTAACAAACTTATATTTTAAAAAAATGTCTGATTTTTTTTTTCTTTATCATTTAAAAAGTGTAACAAACTACACCCTTAAACAACTTTTTCTATAATAAAGATTGTATTTAGATTATTTTTTTGGTTATATTGTTGGTGTCATTGAAATATATACAATCATGGTTAGTTTTGTTTGTTATGATTTGAAAGCAACAAACATTTATATTTTTAGTTTTAATCAAATCAAAATTCCATAAAAAAACACCGTTCATAATTTTCAAACGTTAACGCAATAAAAAGAGCGAAAGAACATGCACGTGAGTGTCCGTCTTTTCACTAGTAATTATAAAAAATCTAGTATCCCTCGAAATATTTATACACACTATATCTATATATTATTAAAAAAAAGTAGCGTGTCTTTTTATGTGTGGTGTCAATGATGGTCGTCCATTTCAACTGTGCACCACTGTTTTAAGAAGATATTAAATCCAATAATCTAAAATACAAAATCCACGACATCATGATCAATCAAATTAAATCTAATAATATCATTGGATCTAGCCTAAAAAATGATAGGCAATCCAATAATTCTAACAAATGAATAAATTAATACAAGAGAGAGGAAACAAAACAAGCGGGGAAAATGAGTTTATTAAGCGATCTCTTGAAAAGACCTTGCATCACAATATCATCCATCATCTTTTGCGGATGGGAAGCATCTGAAGTAGAAATTTTCTATATTGTACATGGCAAATTCTTATCTTCTTCCAAAAGTAACGACAATCATTGTCCCATTGTCCATAGAATATAAAAGAAATAAAAGTCAACTCTAGAAAATTTAATTTGCTTTATGTTCATAGAAGAGATCTAGTTTGTTTTCAAATGCAAATTATTTATTAAATTATTGTAATTAATTTTGTTTAATATATTTTTAATTAATATTAATTTTAGTTTTGAAAATAGTAGTAGTGTAGAATATAAAAAGTCATGGAATCATGACATGATTATACGAGGCCTGTTTACTAAACAGAAGTCATGTTTTCTTTGGAGGTTTAAAGTGAATCTTTTAGTAGCTTTACTCTTGAGTCAGACCATGTACATATGATCAAAGTCTAATATATTTATATGTTGTAACTCTTGATAGAAGAAAATGTTGGTATTTAAAATGAGTTAAAAGTCTTATTGAATGGAAGAGTAAATGATATGTTGAACAACATATAAGTAAAATAATTTAACTTCATAATGTTTTAAGTTTTTTAGTTAATAGGTAGGTGTACGGTGTTTAAAGTCCAACATAATTCCCTCATAAATCAACAAAAAAAATTCTCAACTTAGGATGTGCAAGAATTTTTTTTTCAAAAATATTTTTCTAATTAATTAAGTGTGCTGCAAAAATAGGGCTGAAGCAAAATGATCATCATAGAAATTAATAGCAGCTGCAACTTTACTTAAAAAAGAAGAAAGAAACGTATGGTATTAGATGCATGAAACGTCTTAACATTCATATATATCCAGATCACAAGGAAGTAGTAGCAGCAAATTGCACATTAATAACAAAAACAATATATTCAATACTCAATTAACACCAACCCTGTGGCCACCTATTTCTATAATCCAATTTTGGAAGCCATATCTTCTTTGAATTGGAACCCAACGTAGTTGTTCTCTTCTCTTTACGCGAAAACAATAGCTTAAATATAACTAGATCTTTGACCCGTGCGACGCCTCTGTTGTATGATCTTTTGGCACTGTGATCCTGCTTGAGATAGTACAAGTCATCGGATTCAGCCGGAAAGATCTCATCACGGGTCCGTGTAGTATTGAGTTTTGTATACTTTTGTTCAAGTGATTCCTCAGGTATGTTTCTTGCTAACAAAGGTGATGCACCTCCCCAATTGTTTGTGCCTAAAGATGGGTGTTGAGGTGTTCTAAATTCCAACATTACTTCTCTTTGTGTGTGCTTCATTTTTGAAGTGTCCTCCATTGTATCATTCACCACTTGTATTGGACGGACCCCTTGGTATCTTCTTATACTATAGTACAACCCTTTAACCAATAATAAAATACTAATATTTTATATAATTTAAAATTTAATTGTTGGATAATCCCGTTATTTTTATTTTAACCAATCATGCAGAATAAATTTTTTTTTTGGTCAAGGATCATGCAGAATAATCTTAATCGGGGTAATGCCATGGAGATATCAAGGATTATGTCGGAGGATAGATATGAGAACTTTATTTTGACAAAAATAAAGTGATATCCATTCATTCAAATCGATAGATTACATCAGATGCAAACATCGCTAAAAACGTAAAGGGTGAATATGCGAACAAACTCACAGCACCCAAGTTAATAGCATAAAACGACAGAATGCCTACAAATAATATGATAAGACCTAAGTCACCGAAATTCACATGCTTCCATATCTTCAACGTTGACGCCCAAATCATTGGTTAAATTTGTAATTAATTAATGCCAATCTTTCAATAGGAAATAAACGAACACCGCGACAAGACATGAAATCAAACGTCGCACAAGACGACGAATAACACAACGCCGCACTTAGACGACGAAATCACAAAAAAACACAAAAGAAAAAACTTGATATATGTGAAAACCACTTATTTAGATTGAAAGAAAAGGGAAAAAGATGTCGATGAGTGATTCTACGTCAAAAAATGACCTAAAATCACCCATTCTCGTTAAACAAAGGAGAAAGAAAGTTTAGAGAGAAGTTGGAGTTTCTCTCACTAAAAAACTAGGGTCGGCTAATTTTTTTTTATATTATAGATATGAGAACTTAAAACTTTGTTTGTGACACTCAGCTTTAATGGTGTCACTTTGTCATTTAATAATAGTTTATAAATTTAGGAAAGTAATTTAATAGTTGAATGATGTCATTGTCAATGTCAAACTTAGTGCTACAAACAAAGTTCTTGTTTATTTCACACATTGTTTTGCTCATTGCATTGTACTATTTTGCTTCTGTTTGGAAGAAAGACAACGATTATATAGGTTTTTCAATGATTTGAACTTCTACGTTTCCTTGTAACTAAATACTCTATAAGCGGATATTTGTACTAAACTCAACGAATAATGGCAGTGAGTTATAAGACGTTGGTTTATTTAAACTTTCTAATCAAAGGATACTCTTACAAGTTCAAAGATTAAATATGTGATCCACTTCACAATTTATATCCATGTTTATGTAGTTTCCAAATTTTGTTTGGAGGACACATAGAATATAAGGAGAAGCCATTCTATTTGTTTTTGGTTACCTCCTCTATCAAGCTATGATTTATCTTTATGAGTATTTAGTTATGAATATATATATTGGCATGAGACTATTAAGAATAAATTAACTAGACTTTTTTATTATGTTGGTCTAGTTATCTTCATTAGAATAAATGTAATAGGGTAGTCTTAACCAATATTGAGGCCTAAGCGGAACTCTAATTTTTTGATAAAATTAATATTTTATGTAAATTTTATTTTTCAAACTTTTTGAGATGCAAAATGGTTTATTAAATTATCATAATCTATTTCATTTAACATTTCTTTTTCAATAATAAAGTTAAACCAAGAGATAATTGTGAGATTGAGAGTAGGAGACGAAGAGAAAGACTATGCACAGAGACGATGCTAGAAAAAATTATTAAGGGTGGCGAAAATTTAACACATATATGAGCTCTCATTTTACTCGAAAACCATAAACTCGTGTTAATTAATTAATTTAAGCACATATTATTTATGCATGAATACTGTGAAAAATTACAAATTCATTTCAATTATATTATTAATAATCAAGATGTTTTATTTTTACTATCTCAAACAAACAAATATTTTAAAAAAGTGACAAATTTAATATATAACAATTTGTTGATTCTAAGTTTTTTTGCTAAGCAGGGAGAAAGACAAACATCAGGAGGCCACACCGACATCCCAACTAGGTTGGCACCCCGGGAAACCTCCATCCGATGCCAATTGTTGATTCTAAGTAGAATAAATCCCATTCTGTAAATGTATATGAACATGCCATTCAAAAGAGATTTTAAATAAAAGGTGACATTGGATGAACCGATAAATGCAACAATTTCGGATTGAAGTGCAATGAAAATTACATCAAAATGCTTAAGTGGGAAAATTTTAAAAGAGCTAAGGAAGCTAGCAATTAATTTTTTACCATCTCTTTGTTGTTGATTTTTTTTTCCTTTCTTTCCTCTACTGCAGTTGTTCCTTTGTTCTACACTGCATGATGAAGGCACAAACTCTTAACCCTACCTACTCGTGTGCGATTTCATAAAAAAAAAATCCCTGAAAAAAATATATATTTGGAGCTTCCCATGTTAAATTTTGCATGATTACATATGATATATGATTTATATCATGTTATTACATGATACATGATATTCGTTATATCTACTTAGTGTAAACTGGGATAAAAGAGCAGATAAAAAGTTTATACCATTTCCTAGTTATTATGGCCAAGATCTTATCATTCAAAAAGTTTATACCATTTCCTAGTTATTGATGTCAACTGTGTACATTGACGAAGAACCACAATTAAAATCACGTTATACGACTTCATAAAAATATTAAAAAGATTTAAGATAAATATAGAAAAAATACGGTACAAATATTTGTCACTTATATATAAAAAATAGACGATAAATAGTTGCCATTTATAGATATAGAAAAATATGAGACACATATTTGTTACTGATATATATAAAAAATAGAATAATATTTATCAATGATGCATAAAAAAAATTAGATAAATAATTGTCATTTTTTTAAAGAGGATAAATAATTGTCATTGATAAATATAAAAGAAACGTTGGATAAATATTTGTCATTAATGCTTAAAAGTACATGATATTTAAACAATCATTTGGTACAACCTATTTGACAACCTTCCTTTTCTCTCTTTTCATGGACCAAAAACAATAAAGAGAGAAAAAGAAAGAGAAAGAGTAAAAATATAACGTGAGTATGAGAGAGAAAGTTGTCTAATAGTTGTCACAAAATGGTTGTATAAATATCATTTCTCTAACTTTAATAAGAACAACCTGTAAAAAAACTTTAATAAGAACAAGTTTATTTTTTATACGGAAAGTTTTATGTTATCATCAAAGAAATCATATTTCTTTTTAAGTTTCGAAGTCTATCATGATCTCGATAAACCTATCTATGGTGGTTAGAATTTACTTTTTAAGTGAATAAATGAAGTGTTTAGGATTTAAACTCCAGTTTCTATATATAACAATACACTGTCCTTACTAACTGAACTATATTGACGGAACTATTATAACAATTTTATTTAAGACCATTAATTTGAAAACACAATGTGTTTATATTATATATTTTGAGATTTCTAGATGTGACAGCAATATTGTCTAACACACACTTCTCTTATTGTATAAAAAAAGACACACACATATATCTTTTTAATGAATCATTGAAACTCAAATTAATATGATTAATTAATCCGAGTCTTTCATAAATTTAATAATTTTTTTTATACATTTGAACCAATAAAAGAGTTGGATTTTTATACATTTGAATCATAAATAATTTTTTTTATATCATATTATGGTAGAAAATACATACCTAATATTTGTTTTGGATTTTTTAATAATACTCAAAATAAATCAACTTCCAAGCCATTGTAATATTTATATATAACCACAGTTGAACAAATAACAAAAATAAATAAAATAAATAATTCCCTAAAAAAATAAAATAAATAATAACCGTTTAAAAGGTAAGAACTAATTGAACCAATTATGATTCAACCATATTATATCAAAATGAAGATAAATCTAAACAACTAATTAGTCGATTTTTCTGTTGAATCGGTTGAACCAGCCAGGCAGCCAATCCGGTTTGATTTGTTAAATATTGCTTTTACTTAGATATTTATTTTTTCCTTACATAATATAATTGCACTTAAAAATAAAAATGGTTAATTTAATTAAAGAAGTAAGAAGGGGGGGTTTGTTTAAAAAGCAGAGCAAAACGCGGCGTTTAAGTTGGGAAATCTTGCAGGGAAGGAGAAGACGAAGCGCGATTAAAGAAAGAAGCAAGAACAAACTCCAAAAACCTATGCTCATCTCCTTCCGAACGCAAACTTTATATATTATTATTTGTCGCTGTTATTTCATTTCATCTTCATCCACGCAACTATAAACAAAAATCTTTCTTCTTCTTCTTCTTCTTGTCATAATAATTTTCATTTCGATTCCTTCGCTACTGTTTCATCATCTATAAACTCTTCTCTTTACTTCAAGGTACATAATTTTATCCCTTTTTTTCTTTTCTTTTCATATAATATGGATCATTTCGGTGTTCATAAATATTAGATTACGGAACCACGTTTCTGTATTTGTGTGTCGTTGTAATTTTTGTTTTGTTGAATTCCTTTTTGTCGTCAACATCAGTTTTTTACTTGTCTACATTGAAGTTTTGCAGGGTTTGCATATTTTGCAACGTTCAAATTGAAATTATAGTTACCACTTCCACACGCTATAGTAATTTGAGAAAATGACATAATTCAATGTAATCATTTATATCGGTGTTGTGTAGACTTGTATGAATGAGGAGAAATATAACTGAGTTTTTTCTTTTTTGGGTATTACATTTATGGAAGTTAGTTAGTACTAAACAAATACAATGATCTTAGGAATTGAAGTTAGCAGTCTGAGGAAAAATTTCTGTGCAAATTGTTAATGTCAATGAAGTCAGTTGCAACCAATGAATAGTAAAGATAGTTGAAAATGCGGTGCTAATTTGACTCATATTGCACTTACCTATGTTATGATAATTGCTCCATTGGGTTGTTCCAAATTTGCAATGTGAATTTGTGCAACATAACTGATTTTGATTATTATTTAACACTTAGGACTGCCTTAATTTCTCTCTCAAATTTCATTTTTTTATATAAATGGTTGCATGCTGACATTTTAGGATGACGTTATAGGTTCAGCTTGCCCCTTTGGGACTTTGGCGTTGACAGTTTAGTACAACTTTTCTCTCATGATCAGGTATTGTTTTCATTAACCGTTAGAAATCTTGGTCTAAATATTAATGACAAAAAATTTGTGTTGCGAACTCGACGCACATGATGCAAGACCTTGTCAAGCTGCCCATATTTGTCTGGCAATTCATACCCTGTCTTCTCTTTTATTTTTCTGTTGTTTATTTGGGTTGCCAAATAGGAATGCAATTTGCAGCTACATAGTTTCTTATAATATTTGTTTGCCTGTTCATTTTTTGTAAGATTCTAATATTAATTTGGTCATGTTTGTAGAACCTTGTTATAACCGTTTTGGTCTTTGGGGAATGGACTGGCTGTTTACACCTACTATTAGTGTCTGTGAACAATGTTTAGCAGACCAAGTGGTTCCGGCGCTTTTAGTATATTCAAATGGAAACAGAAAGGTGCATCATCTTTGACAAGAGGTTTACTTCATGATGTTTCGCCAGAGATCGAATTGTCTAATTATGGAAGGATCCCAAGTCCAGGAAGTGAGAGCCCTTCAGATTTCCTCAATGGAGAAAGTGTATATGTAGAACCGATTGCTGATTTGGATCTCTTCTTTGAAAGACTTTATGGCTACTACTGTGAGAAAGGGTTATGGTGTATTGTTACAAAGTGGATTGTCGAACTTCTAAGTCTGGGGTTCACCATATGCTTTTCAGGATTTTTTTTATTATATGTTGATTGGAATGGGCTCTGTAATGCAAAATGTGGGATGGATGCTGTTGAATCTGGAATTAAGCCCTGTGATCTTGGCAAAGAAGCTCTTAATCAACACCCTTTAACCCCACTCACACTTACCAAAGCAATTATTGTTGGATACTTGGGAATTTTTTCCTTCTATTGGATGTTTTGCTTCTTGCGATTCTTTGCTCAACTAAAGGACATTCTCGAAATCCGCCAGTTTTTCTACAGCAGGTAAGCTTGATTGTTTGAATGATAAACAACTAAAATGCATTGAAGCAGTTGGTTAATTTTCCACTGTTCACGTTTTTGTCTTAACATACCATGAATGTTTTACAGTCTTCATGTCACTGACAATGAAATTCAAACTATGCCCTGGGCCAAAATTGTTGACAAAGTTGTTCTCGTTCAAAATACTCGGAAACTGTGTGTGCTGAAGGATCTTTCTGCCCATGATATAGTCATGAGACTGATGCGGAAGGAGAACTACTTAATCGGAATGCTCAACAAGGGTGTGCTTGCTTTCCCCATTTCACAATGGTTTCCAGGGGCTGGTCCTACAGTTCAATCTAATCCTGATGGAGCACAATATCGTTTAGTACTTACCAAGACCCTTGAATGGACGTTAAACTGGTGCATCCTACATAGCATGTTTGATCGGTATGTTAATTTTTGTACAAATGCCTTTAGTTGTACAATCAAAGTGTTCAATATCATTTGTTCCTGTAAATTGTTAATAATGTGTATGAATTATTGTCTTTTGAGGCGTATTCGTCCAATTTTCCCTTTTAACCATTTTGTGAAATCGGTTTGTTTGTTTGTTTCAAGGATAGAAGGACTATTTAGATGCTCCATGGTACCTTATATAAGGATACAATTTATATCTGGTGCTTACGATATACATTTCAAATTTCATGTTATTCTGGACACTGCTTGTAATTTCATAGTTTTATAGGAGTTGGTTGTTTTATTCTGTATTTGTCTTTAATATGAATGAATTTAGATTGACCTATGTGGTGATTCGGTCAATTAATTTATATGAGAATTTTCATATAATTAGCTCTTACATATTTTTATTCTCCTTTGAACATGACTTTTGCTGCAGGAACTTTTGCGTCAGAAGGGATTTTGTGTCAAATCCAAAGACATTACAGAAAAGGCTTATGGTAGTTGGGTTTGCAATGCTTTTACTTTCTCCATTCCTTGTAATATTCATGCTGGCATATCTCTTTCTGAGGCATGCTGAGCAATTTTATAATCACCCAAGCACAGCATCATCTCGAAGATGGTCAAATTTGTCTAGGTGGATTTTTAGGGAATTCAATGAGGTATCATATTCATTTTCTTGGTCTTTCATTTTCTCTTCTCTTCTGTTGCTTTCATGGTTCTAATTAATACTTTATTGCTTTCGTACTGTCCGTAGACACTTCTATACTATGTCAAAGACCAACTGCATATTTTATTCAGTTTATTTTCAGTAAATAATTGGAAGCAAACATGCAACAGTTATCCAAAAAGCTTTGTTGGAGGCCCATCAGTCGTTATGTATATAATCCATCCATGCATTCTCTGTGAATATCTTAGAAAAAATCACCGTGAAAGAAAGATTTGAAGTTGTAAACAACTATTCATGAAAAATCTTATTGGAAAATTTATGGAAATTACAATAAAGGAATTTTTGATAATTATAGGAAAATTCAATGCTTAACTAGTTGATGATATTTTAATAGCGATTTATGAGCGACCACATTATGGTATTATTCTAGTCACCTAGCATTGGCGGCTTATTCTTGCATTTTTTTTTTGATACAGGTTGCATATTAATGAGTGACTTGAATTTTAAGTTTTTGTAACATAGTTATTTGACTTGGTTAACATTTATGTTGTTTGAAAAAAACCTTTATACTACCAAACAATAGCCATGTAGGTTGCATATGACATTCTGAAATCTACTTTGAGATTGATTTTTATGTTGTATCAGTATACGTCTTCTGTTGTACCTGGTTATCATTTTTAGAATTATCTCACTTGTATTCTTTTACTTTTATTGCTAAAGCTTATCAATAACTTGTGTTATAGGTGGACCATATCTTCAGGCATCGGATTAATAACAGTGTATCACATGCTTCTGATTATCTCAAGCAGTTTCCTTCACCTATCATATCTATCATTGCAAAATTCATATCTTTTGTATCGGGTGGCTTTGCTGCAATTCTGATCATTATTGCTTTTCTCGAGGAGTCTCTGCTAGAGGGTCATGTAATGAACTTCTGTTAATTACTGAGTTTACATAATGTCATGGCAGTCATTAAAGGGTTTTATTTATTTTTTCTAAAATATCATTGCAGATATTTGGTCGGAACTTGTTTTGGTATGCTGCTGTTTTTGGAACTATAACTGCTATTAGCCGGGCTGCAATTGCAGATGAGCTTCTGGTCTTAGATCCCGAGGGAACAATATCTATGGTGGTTCAGCATACACATTATATGCCAAAGAGATGGCGTGGCAAAGAAATTACTGAAGTGGTCCGCATTGAGTTTGAAACATTATTCCAGGTATTCTACCTGAGGTGTCCGTTTAATACATTCACATTATGTTAGAATGACCGTTATTTATTATTTATTTACACCATAGAATAGGTTTTAATACCTCTCATGCTCATGTTTTTCTTTGTATGGTGCAGTATACTGTAATGATGTTACTTGAGGAGATGGCTTCGATTTTCCTCACTCCATATTTACTTCTGTTTATTGTCCCAAAGGTCATTTTCGTACTTGGAGATTTATTTCTATGGCCCAAGTATACTGTATTTCACAGTAATTTGTTTTCTTTCATTTTGCAGCGAGTTGATGATATCTTGCAGTACATTGCCGATTTCACTGTAAATGTTGAAGGTGTTGGGCATGTTTGCAGGTTAGCATGGACTTTTTGCTTTTCTTCTTTTATGATGTACATCTCTAACTGTGGTCATTCTCTGGGACTTCTGAGTTTGCGATGGAGGAAGGCAGTGTCTCAATTCCATAGCTAATGGCAGAAAATATTGATTATATTTTGTTATATTTGTCGCAGTTTTAGCACCTTTGATTTTCAAGAGCATGGAAACTCTCATTATGGTTCCCCATTTAATGCCCCTCGTAGCAGAAGGAGTTCACAGGGGAAGATGGAGAAATCATTGTTGAGGTATGGTCTTGGAAAACTTGTTATACCCATAAGACAAAATTCATTGTAATTTGTGATCTAATTTAGCTTCAGGAAGGCAAAACTTTCATCAGTTATCCATATATATGTTTTGAATTTTAGAATTATTTCCATTACTATTATGAATATTCTGAAACCTCTTATGTGTGCATGTTTTTTAATTTTTTGGTCAAAAAAAAGTAAAACAGTGTTTATAATAATAATAATGATGTTATTATTATATCACTTTTTCATTGCTAAATTTTTTCTATAAATATCTATCATATAAAATTTTGCCCCCGCAAGTCAACATTTCTGGATCCGTCACTGGGTGTCGGACACGCATTGGTGTCCGACACGACACCTATGATTACACTCAATTATGTCATTTTCTCAAATTATTATCCATGTCGGCGTGTCGTGTCCGGTGTCCATGCTTCATATATATGTATTTACGTTTAATTTATATTCTGTTGTCATTACAGCTTCCAGAGTAGTTATCCATCATGGGAACCAAATACTCAGGGGAAGCAGTTTTTGCAAAATCTTAGAACATTCAGAGAGTGGAAGTTATCAGTACATGGAAATACACACACATCTTCCCCTCCTAGAATGTGGACGGGTAGTCCCAATACGGCAGGCGATGAAGACAGAAACAGGTTTATATCCAGGGAAATGCCGTACAGTACTTTTGCAACTGGCAATCACTTGGATTCTTTGTGGTTGATTGAAGCCAACCAGAACCATCACCCCTATCTTCTTGATTGGTACTACACAGCTCGACCTCATGATGCAACTTCAAGAGATGTTCCATTAGAACCATACGGAATAACAGAACATTATTCCAGAGACTATTCGATGCCTTCCAACTTGACACAGAATGAACCTGAGTATGAAGAATACTCAAATGAGTCCCATGAGGATCGGGCTGCATCTCAACTTGGGGCTTCCACAGCAGCTCCCATCTTTAGGGAGAGCTTTATTCAGGACCAAAATTATAATGAACTTCCCCATGCTACCAGAAGCCATTGGTGGGCTAGAAGTCTTCTACGGAGTGGACAAGCTCAGGCAAGCTTTTACGAGCCTCCAGATTTCAATGACCAAACAACATATAATTATCATGACAAGTTTTCTGATAGAGGGTCAGAGGATCAAGACCAAGAACAACACTTTTACTGGAGAGATCATCACAACAAATTATCTAGAACAACGATGACAGATGACTTAGAGGCAGGAGAATTTAATCTACATTTTGGTGATGTTTATAACAGACCTCCAGAAACTCCCACTATAAATACCAGCACAGCTAGCTTTGAGTAATAATAGCTTTGTCCTTCTCCCACATTTTTTGTTTGGGGGGTGCTTTCAATTAAATGGAATGCATGAATTTCCAAGTCATGATTGTCCCTTTCTAATTGTTATTTGGAAATTCTATTCTTTGCTGTACATAGATTCATTGGTGTGAGGTTAGACTGTTAGATGAACCTCAGCTTGATGTTGGAACTTAAAAACGTCTTAAAATGCCTTCCATTTTCAGATGTAAGGACCCCAGCAAAATAGTCTGGCAATTGTCCTGATTCATTAACCCAATTTCTTGTTTTCAGGATCCCTCTGGTTTTCTTAAATATAGTTAAAACAAAAACCATACCAAGTTGGCTTCAAAAAGAAAAAAAGAAAGCAAAATGATTACCCACCCTGGCTTTCTCATTCTCTTTGTCCCTTTGTGCTCTGCCTTCCAATGATTACCCACCCTGCTTTATTCACTCCTTGACCCTTCAAAATCCTTTGGCCCAAGTGACACTCAAAGTAAGAACAGAGAGACCATGAATTGAACATGAATGAAAGCTGCATGCGTGCAAATAATCATTTGTGATTTTAAGTAATGCTAAAAGCAATGCCTCTTATTTTTTGACAATATCACATGCCAGCCTATGAAAGCAATATCTCTTATGTCCTCATCGTTTCTGTCACTCCTTACTGACATAACTGGAATGGAAATTTTGAACGCAACATAAAGAAAAAATAATGAAAAATCAAATTATCACATCACTTCACATTACAAGTTTACATTATAGTATTACTATTAAACACTGTTCTTGAGGAAGTAATGCAGTTTTTTATACCCTACCATAACGAAATGGAAAGAAAGATCTTCGACCCCTGTTACTACCGCTATTACAATCTTCATAGCTACAGCCCTCACCGTTGATTCCACAATCCTCCTTTTGATGCCTATTATTCTGTTGGATGATGTGTTGAACATCTACATAAGCTTTTCTATCACTTGCCGAATCCAATGAGAAGGATCTTCTGATAGGCTGAATTGAAAATTGATCGTCTTTTTTTCTAACATCAATACACTCATCACCCATTATCGAACCACGGTGGCACTTCCATGGTTTCAACTGCACTACCTTCATCTCCTCCTCCGCTTTCCTAGTTGTAGAGTGAGTTCTACTCAGTGTTTCTAGTCTTTCCCTTGACTCATTTCGCTCTTGCTGAATCTGAGACCGTGTTCCCCGATTCTCTCCATCTCCCCACAATTCAATGACCACAAAATCTTCATCACTACCCATGTTAGAGAGTAACTGAGAATCTTGTGGAGAAGAGCTTGGTGCTGCTATGATACGGTTCATCGGAAACGGTGTGTTACCTGAAATGCTTGTTCTACAAAGAGGGCAGTTTGCATTTGTTTGAAGCCAAATGTTAATGCAATCCAAGTGAAAGTGGTGGCTGCAATTAGGAAGTACTTTTAGCATATCTTGTTCTTGGAAAGAATTCAAACATACAACACAACCCTTTACGCTTTGATGATTATCATCATCACCTTCTCCTTTTGTGAATTGAAATGTTGGAATTTCTTGGATGACAGATTCATCGACGCCGCGAGTCCAAATCCTTGGAGAGAATGCTATGAAGGGTTCTTCATTCTGTGGAGGTGGCAGGATTGAAATCCATCTCAATGGGTGCCAATTTAAGCAGCATTTGGTCACAAAAATCAAGTAGGTGATAAATATGAAAGTAGTGACCAAGATACTTAGTACAACAATGACAAATATGAGTAAAGCATAGTGTGAAGAAGATTGTGCCATTTGAAAACTATGAATGTTAGATATGATATTTAAGATGTTCTTCTCTTTTAAGAGATTGATTTGTTTAATAGGAATGTGAAGGAAAAGAAAGGGTAATAAAATAGTGATGAAAGTGGAAAACCAATAAAATAAATGCATTTGGATTATTAAGTTGTAAGGAACAGGCACATGTATTTGTCACAAAAGGAAGTACACATAGAGAAGCACGAGGGGTCGGTGTTTGACTTTACAAAGAGGGTTATCTTTTTCATTTGAAAAAACCAATCTTTGTAGTGTGTCATTTTTGGCATTTACTTTGTCTTGTTTGAATGAATGTTGTCTTGGCCCTTGTCCCTATCTTTACTAGTAGTGAGCTCATAACTGATAAGTGTGTCTTGGATGGTCCTACTAGCTGAAACTAGTGACGTCCCTTAGTGACTGCCATGGATCATGGTCAACCAGATAACTTGAGTCGGTCCAATCCAAAAATATCGGGTCGGTTCGGTTTGTATTTTTCTAAATCCAATAAGAATAAAATCATGTTTTAAGCAATTCTAGATTCTAGCATGAACTTAGTGAAAATGTTATTTCATAAAACTAAAAGAATAAAAATGGCGTTTTTAAAACAATAATTATATTCACATGTTTTTTTTATGCTAGCCCTCTGATTCTTTAGAGAACGAATAAGATAATTTAGAATTTGGTTAATAGATAAATAACACCTATTAAAAAATTGTTCAACTTAAAAATCAAATTTAAGTTTTTTCAAATGATATCTTCTTTAGTGAAACTCATTAATCAATTTTTTTTGGTATATAACTCATTAATCATTTTAACTCTAACAATTGTTTATACTCACATGTTGTGTTTGAGCAAGGCAATGATGCTATTCCTGTAAAAACAAACGATCATTTTATTTTTCCTTTTTATTATTATTTTTTTTGGTACAAAAAAGAGGGCAGAGCCCTTTTTATTATCTTTTCTAATTTTTACTTTTAATCAACTTTTGTTATAATATTGATTATTTAAATATTAAACACGATAACAAACTTGGATTGCGTGCATTCAAAAGTTCTTATGGTCACACAATAGTAATTTCCATACAACGTTCATGTTAATCACGTCATATATTCTCATGTTAGATGGTAGCAGTCATAGTGACAGATCCAGAAATGTTGACTTATGAGAATAAAATTTTATATGATTATTATTTATAGAACAAATTTTAGCAATACAAAAGTGATAGAATAATAACATCATTATCATTGAACAAAATACTTGAGATTATAAACACTATCCTTATTATATATTAGAAAAATCAAAGACTAGTTAACATTTACAAACTAAAATTGTTCTTTACGTGTCTTTATATTTAAAAAGTATGGTACAAATTATTCAAAATTTCATTTCAAATGCATTTACATATTTGATTTTATAAAATTCATAAGCGAAACTCTATTTTAATGATATAAATTTCTATTTAATGGGGGCAACCAATTATTTTAAGAAAGGACGATTATTATAATATCAAAGACTTAACAAATATAACCGGAACATTAGTGAATGCAGTTGCCCCCAATCTATTAAACCTAGATTCGTGACTGTGTAACATTGATTCATGTGAATTATTCCCGTGTGCACCGTGGTTGTTGGAGAAGCTTTGGGTTTGTTTCATACCTTTTAATGGCTAAGCGATATGCAATTTGTTAATGTCAATTTTGCGTTTGATTCTAAAATTACAACAAATGCCTTTCACAATAACCGAATCGATGTCACAAAATTTGGTCAGGTAATCATAACTTACATAAACGTTTTTGTTACTCATTTTACAAGATCTAAGGTTAAGTTTAACAGGAGATAAACAAATGTAGTAGCTCAAAACTTTACAGGGTCGCCATTTTATCAGCTAGTCACACTACTTAGTTTAATGTACCTCAATGTATCAATACTTATGTTATTAATGAAATGCTATAAACATCTTTTCATAAAAAAGAATACATCAAAAGTCATCATTGCAAATGCAATGAAAGTGATTGCAGCAATCCATTTCCGAAATCAACCTATGACCACGGACCACGATCATTGAAACCCAACCACAAACTTAGCTAAAGTAAATAACATAGAAATTATGATTATTAAAAAATTGTTGGACTGACTTTTTTTGTCTTTGATTTTTGTCTAAGAAATTGTGTTGTAGTAATAAGAAACTTTTGTTTGACCAATTGTCCTAAGAAATTTGAAATCTCAAGATTCATGGAACACAAATGTCTTACATGATTCCAAAAACATGATACGATGCTAGCTTTTGGACAGACGATAATATAACTATTTTTGTTTAAGGAGTTGTTTACTTGGTTATGGTACCAGTTTGTCTCTTTTTTTCAATTTTTCCTTTTGTTTCCTTCTACTTTCAAGTTCCAACAATTGTAGTTGACTGTGACAAAAGATCATAATTAGTTGGAAACTGTTCTTGTCCACTGAATTTTCTATTCAGCACATACATGAAAGGAAGATTCTCTTCCTTCAGTTTGGTTTGTGCTCACTCTATATTTTGGCAAACCATGCCGATTCTTTGTTAGAATACACTGAGGACCAAGTTTTGTTGCAATATCAAGATCCTTTTAATTGCATCAGTCACATTTATATGTAATTTTCTGCAATACAGATGGCAGAACAAACTAGGGTCATATGGACATCATACATTTTAATGGAACATCATACACACTGCTACGCTTTCATTTTATTATAGTTTTTTGTTTGACTTAACTTATAAATATGCATCTTAGGAGAATATTCCAATTAACATCAATAGAAAATATTGCAAAATCAAAAAAGCCACCAAATTCTGTTCCAATCTAAGAACAATGATGTAAGACGAGATATATATATATATATATATATATATATATAGCTGTTAAGGTTCAATGTTTCACCTCACTAGCTTAAGATACTATTAACAACGTGATGTACTTTATATATATATATATTGACCATTAGTTTAGACAAACAAGTGGCACTGGTAGGACAAATGGTTATTTTTCTATATTCAAATTTCTCTTAGATATTATAAATAATGATTAAATTGGCATTAGTACAAACTCTTGATGCATGATCCTTCTGACCACATAATCTGTCTCGTTAGAACTATATATCAACTAGGGTGATTTTCTTTATGAATAATAATAATCCAAACAAAAATTAGTCCTTGCATTATGTGGTGGCCTTCCAAAGGTGATATAGGCTTATAGCACTGAGTACATTATGTGATCCACATGCATTGAATTCTATAACCAATCTCAATCATAGTCATAGTTGTATCTTTTTAGCACGTTTGGTACTATTTACAAATCCATTGAACCTTGAATAAATTTTCACGTAAGTGCAATTTTTGTAGCTCAATATAAAAGGCATTGTAAGTTATTCTAGTGACATTATTTTTACACAAACAATGGAAGATGAGTTAAAGAAAAAGGTGAAACAAGATGAATTGCCAAAGAAAATCAAGTATAGAGGGGTGAGGATAAGGCCATGGGGAAAATTTGCAGCAGAGATTCGAGATTCGGCTAGGCATGGTGCTCGTGTTTGGCTTGGTACATTTAACACTGCTGAGGAAGCTGCAAGAGCTTATGACCGTGCGGCTTTTGATATGAGAGGTTCTTCTGCTATTCTCAATTTTCCTGATGAACATTTTCCAAGCAATGTGGCTTATAATCCTTCTAAGCCCTCTTCTTCGTCCAATTCAACTTCATCATCATCTTCAAAGGTTAAATCAAAGCTTGGTGAACAAGTTATAGAGTTTGAGTATTTGGATGAAAAATTGTTAGAGGAACTCTTGGATTTTGAGAGTATCATCAACCAGGACTTGTTCAAGTAGGAGTTATTTGATTTAAGCATGAGGGATTTTGTTCTGTTTCTAATCCTAAATCTTTGTTTAGAACTATGTCAATTTAGTACTTTATAATAGAGTTGTTTTGTTGTTACACAACGTTTATCATTATTTACATATGTTTTTATTCTTTTGGCTTTCATTTGAGTGTTTGAATAATAATGTTGATTCACACTCACACATGTGAGTAGTAAAATAAGAGAGAGTAACAAAACATGTTTGATACTGCTAAGGTGGTCAACAAGTACCTAAGCATGTCAACTAAGCTATAAGACAAAAGACATCATTATTGAAAATTCTTATTATACTCTTTAAGTGAAGAATTGCATGTCATGTTACTTGATAGTGAAACAAAATCATATCCAAAAGAACAAATCATAATAATAATGAAAAATAGGATAGCAATGATTCATCACTACTAACTGTGGTTGGTAGAGTAGGATTGACATCTTCCTCATACTTGCTGTGACTTAGATTCAAATCTAAAATTCTACAATTGATAAGTTATTCGTAAATTCAGTTGCAAATCTTCAATGAGCTTGATGATTCTCCTTAAGCTTACTTGAGTGTGTCTCCCCAAATCTACATTTTATGCATGAAAAAAAAAAATCACCACCACAAAACACTAAAATCTTCGGTCATATTTATGTGCATTTTTATACTTACAAATTAATTGGTCACACGATGGAACAAAGTTGGACAAGGCCAAAAAATATTAGCCAGCTTAGACTCTAAATTCTCCAAGCTGAAACAAGAAATATGCTTTCAGAATAGCATCCATAATAATCTTGAGCCCGCAAGACAATGTTTGAGTCTTTATCCAAAATAAACAAAACATTACCCAAATCTTTTACATGTCTCTTATTAGTGAAGAGATCAAATAGATAAGATTTAGAGGAATTTGATTTGTGCAAAACTTTAATGATCCAACCTTTATTAGAACAAGGAGAAGAAGTTGAAGGGTTGTGATCATGCACTAGTGGTTCAATGCGGTATATTTTGGTATGGATTTATCATTCAGCACGTTTGGTAATTTTTACCAATCCATTGAACATTGAATAAATTTCCAAATAAGTGCATTTTTTTAGCTCAATATAAGAAGCTAAGTTATCATGCCAATAACATTCTTGTACACAATGTTTATTCCAATTTGATAAATAAGCTAAAACCTACTCCTTCGGTCCCTTTTTAGAAGCATCCCTTCTGCGGGTGAAAATGATGCTTATATAAAAATAAGACAGAGGGTGTAAAATATAATGAGAACCAAGTTTTGTTTGTGAGAAGTTCAATTCAAGTCATGCTAGCACGGTTTTAAACTGCTCTCAGTAACAGTAATTGTGGTCTATGGATGCAGTATCCATGTCCTTTTAAATGGCATTAAACAAATTACTCAAAAACGTAATCAAACATCTAAGTTTGTAATTAGTTCACATTTGATGGAGTTAAACTAATTGATATTTACTGCTATGTATCCAAACTTGAAGGGATATCTTTCAAATACAAGGGGTTCCATACTCAACACATAACGAAAAATGGTGACAAAGGCTCAAACATAACGTATGGTAGTGTGGCAAAAATTTCTATCAATGAAGTCACACTCTTAGATTTTGATTATTGTTTTGTTGGGTTTGGTTGCACCGTTTTGTTGTGGAATCTTTTTTTGCTTGATTTTTGCGCTTTGATTGTTCTGCTTTAATATAATTCTATTTTGACCTCTTCAAAAATAATTGTGAAATAAACTCAACTTTAGACAATAATATAGTATTCTAGTTACAACAATAGCAAAAGATGCATGTTGTCATACCCCAAATTTTGACCGGTTAGAAATTTTCATTTGTATTTTAAAGTCTTTATTCGTATTTTAAATAGTCAGAATCCTTGCTTTGTTGTTAGATAAGTTACACGTTCTTTTATTCGTTTTTTGAGGTATTTAAACGTTTTATTGGTACCGTAGATAATTAAAATATTTTATTCGCATCGTAGGCGGTTAATCCTTTTTTGTTCGTTTTTAGATATTAAAACATTTTTGTTCGCATTTTAGAACTACTATTCGTTTTTTGATCTGTTAAAAAGTTTTGTATTCGTATTTTAAAAGCCGAGTAGTTTTGTCGTCTTAGACGAAATTTCGGCAGAGAGGTATTTTAAAATACCTCATTTGGTTATCGAAAGGGACATTTTATTTTTTTGTTTTTAATGTCATTTATTTAAAATTGATTTTCATTTTTTTTATATAAGTAATTTTTGTTTTTTGTTATTATATTTACCATTTAATCTTTTTAGTCATTAGAGGTCATTTGTTCTAGTCCACATGTCATTTTCTCATTGGTCTTTGCTTTCCTCTTGCCCAAGTCTCAGCTGCAGGGGCATTTTAGTCTTTGCCCTGCAGCAGAGAAACCTAGCTATTTAAAGCTGTCATTAAATGCACCGTAGCGAGTCAGAGACGTGTCAGAGAGAGTCAGAGTCAGAAATCACTGTAATCACCAATCAAATCACATAAACACAAACAAACTTTCTCTCTCCATAATTTTAGATCAAAACCATAAAAATTTGATGAACACATCAAGAACCTAATGAATGTTCATCAACCAAAACCAACGGCAACAGTGAGTCAAAACCGAACTAAGCTTCCCCTCCCTCACAGCAACGGATCCGAGCTGTGCTAGATAGGAGAAGAAGTCGTTCTTCTCATACAAATTCGGAAGAAAACAAGAGAAAGAACGCGTTACCTTCACGATCTGGAGACACAAGGTTGAAATAAAGGAAAACTTCTATCTTCTTTCTCTCTCGAAACTTCTATCTTTTTAAACCCTTGGATCCTTGATCCAATGGCTGTGATGAGTTGATCCAGTGATTGAATCTGGACCTCTTGATTCATCAAGTGGTCCAGATTAATCCTGGCTGAGCCTTTTTATTTATTCACTTTTTTCAATATATATTACATTTTTTATTTATTTAATGTCTCTTTTTTTTTTATCCCAAAAAATATGTTCCTTTTTTAAAAAAACCTCTATTTTTAATAGTTGCTATAATTATTCATTTCTACCACTTTTTGTGTTATTTCCTTGATTTTTTTTAAATTGTAGTTTATTTTACGTTTATGTGATTTGTCATTTATTTCTAGTTTAATCTTTGCATGCATATTTTAATTCTTTTCATTGTATTATCCTTATCTCATTAGTGTTTATTATCCTTATCTCATTAGTGTGCATTTAGAAAATTATGTAATTTGAAATCATGCATTTTATTTCTTCTTGCCATTTATTTTTTTCCTTGGAGATTTAGCATGTATTTAGAGACTATGTAATACTCATATAGTAAAAGATGCACCGACACCACAATTTATTTACCGCATTATGCCATTAACCGCAATCGAGGACCGAAATGAATTAGGGACAAAAATAGGTTAATTATTGGACTTTAATTATTTTATTAAAATCAAACTACTAGTAATTTTAGGTTCATCTCCATAACTTGAGAATTTGCTTAGGATCCCACATCCTTTGTAAATATCTCGTTTTTTCACCACATTACGTTGTTACACTTAGTTTATTAATTCACGTTTAATTTAAAAAAATCCTTTTATCAAAAAAATCCAATATGCAAAACTCAAAAAGTATTTTTCTTAGGAAACTTTGGATTAGTCCAAGTGCCTTTTCCTTTTATTTTCTTAATCAAATGCTTAATCAATTTAATATCCATATTTAGACTTGAGTTTTCTTGTAATTAAAATTTGACCAACCTCATCTTATTTTCTCTCATGCCTTGAGGCCTCTTTCCTCTTCTCAAAACTATTTTAAAAAATTATAAAATTAACCTAACTCACCAAAAATAAATTTTTGAGAGTGAACTACATTGATTTTGATCCCACTTGTGGGTATGTAGGCAAATGACCAAATCCTTCCAAATCAAATAAAAAAATAACAAAATCATACTTCTTCTCCCTCCATTCTTTCACTTAGACATTTAGACAAATATTTCCAAGATAAGTAAAATGATTAGCACAAGATAATTTAGCCAAGAGGTTCCTACGGAATACCGTAGTCGTTTAGGGTGCGTCAAACCTTCCCTTTTCGAAACCAACCCCCGGATCCACAATCTCTAAGGGTTTTTCTCTCTTTTTCCCTTCCCAAAAATAAAAACAGAAAGTTCAAAGATTTAAGGTTCAAAACCAATCAATGAATTGATACTCGAAAATCACGAGCACACATGTAATTAACAATAGTCACAATATTAACATTGTTAGTTAAGCAAAATACATCCATTATTCCTAAAAAATCAACACAAAGATAAAGAAAAAAGTCACCAAGTTCAGTTTCAAAATTACTATTACTGAACAAATGTGTCATACCAATAATTAAAAAGTAGGACTCCAAGGAATTCACTACTACCAATTGCAATTGGCATAGATGGTCTGAAATATGCTCACATCTACTGTGACCTAAGTTCAATTCTATAATACTGCAATGGATAGGTTATCCATAAATTTAAATACATTCTTCAATGAAATTGGTGGCTTTCTCTATCCTTGCATGAGGGTGCACCTTCCTGAATGTAAATTTTTATATTAAAAAAAGTCAAGACTACAAGACATTAAAATCACATATCATATTTATGTGCATAATTATACTTACAAAATTAATTGATCACTGGATGGAACAAAGTTGGACCAATCCAAAATTCGTTAGCAGGTTTAGACTCTAAACTCTTCAAGTTGAAACAAGATGCCCTGCTTTCATAATAATAGAAGTAGATGCAGTTTTCTTCACACCCATAATAATCTCGAGCCAACAATGCAAAATTTGAATCTTTACCCAAAACAAACGAAACATCACCCAAATCTTTTACTTCTAACCATTTACCCCATTCTTGATCAAGCTTATAAACTTCCACAAAAACAGCCTTCAAGAAGTAACCCCTTTTGTAATACCTTTCATCATTAATATATAAATCAACCACATATAGACCTCCATCATACTCTACTAATTGCTTCTTGTTTATGTTAGAATTCACCCTTATTTGCCTATTTTCAGCACAATGGTACATGTTTTTTGGTGAAAATTGAACCAACTTCAAGGAAAGAGGGTTGATCCAGAAAATTGTTCCCATTTTATCCACAACATAAAGTTGTCCCTTGTAATGTATTATATCATCAAAATATTTGTTTTCTCCACAATCATCCTTTAACATGATATTTTCCTTTTCTCCAATATTGGAAACAGTCAACTCTTTATCATTATGCAGTGCAAAGACCATGCAACGACCCTCAATAGAAAACAAGATTACTTTGCAAATATTGCAAACATTGCAAACATTATTACGAGATGCACACCTAAAACCAATTTTATCTTCATGATGACTTCGAGTATATACTTCAGACAACTCAACAACTCGAAAGTTCATCAAATCCAAAACTTTTTCGGTATTTTCCTCAGCTCGGATTCTTGTATTAGTGAAGAGATCAAAGAGATAAAGTTTGGAGGAATTTGAATTTTGAAAAACTTTAATGATCCCACCTTGATTAGAACAAGATGTTGAAGGATTGTGATCATGTGGTGATGGTTCAATGCAGTATATTTTGGTTTGGAGTAGAAAATAATTTTGATGTGGAATGCAAAGGTTGTGAGAGGCAGGTGGAGGAGGAAGAAGAGAGCGCCAAAATCTACAAATACTACGGAATCGAACAACATCAATCGTAGTGTTCAGTTTTTTGGATATAATTGCCCACAAATCTTCAAGAAGATTTGAGTTTGAACACTCCACTATCTTATTCATATCCATCACATTCATAGCACGCTCTTTTATTTTTCTACTTCTTCTTCAAGTCTTGTTCTTCAATAATCCACTTTAGTCCCTTACACCTTTTCTGGTATCTGCTTTTCATGGATTATATAATATAAACCAACCTCACTATATAAAGAAAATTCATAATAGAATTTTAAATTTAAAGTATAATAAAATGGGTTGTGCACATACTTTCGTCTCCTATTAAGTCTCCAACATTCATCCTTCTTCGACAATTTTATTTACCTTTCAAAGGATAAAAATAAGATGTGGTGCTAACTTATGTGTTTTTTATGAATAAACAGGTAGACGCTCGAACAGAAAAAGCTAACGAAAAGTTCCGAAACGTCAAAGGGATAATAAGGGTGACTCTCACTCAACAACCCTAACATAAAGAGTGGATAGCAGTAAGAGAGTCACACTCAATAATGTGATCAAATCTTCATTTACGCGCATGCTTTAGACCTAGATATATACCCTAACTAAAGCTTAGAACCCACAGAAAGTAGAACACAAGCAAAAAGTAGCACTAAAAACCCTTATGAATGATAAGCAACACCATGAGTGTTTAACTTAACTCAATTCTCCAAAGAATGGCACCATGTTGATAAATTAATTATATTTCAATAAATAATACTAGTCATTAAAAAGTGATGCAAAGGGTAATTAATTGTCATTGTGTGAGCAATTATTGTCAAAAACAAGTAGTAAGCGATTAACATACATTTGAAGAATGAAAAAAGAAATCAAATACGTACCTGAAGAAGGAACGTCGTTAACCGCCGTACGAACCACCGTTGACCGATGAAGAAGGACTTCGACTCTGTCTCTCTTCAATTTTGTTTCGAGGAAGGAAAAAGGCAGAACGCGTAAAAGATTAATAATCGTTTCCGTCTTCGTGCAGGCTTCAAAAATTTGGGCTTCAATTTTAAATTAAAAAATAAATATCTTTTTTTGAAAGATACTCACCTTTTCATTTTGATTTGTAAACCATAAAAAATGAAAATATTTACACAACCATATTTTTAACAAATCGGTGATAATTATTATATTCAATGTGAATATAAGACGGTTGTTACAAAAATTATCACAAAATTTCATTTAAAAAAATATTTTGTTGAAAATTGTACTTTTGTTCGCTCAAAGAGTTTTTACATTTGTTGTAATTTTGGTCACAATTCATATTTTTTCTCTAAAAATGGTGAGCTTTGGAATCCAATAAGGCAAGTTTCGGTATATATAAAAAAAACTAAATGCAATCCATGATCCTTTAAATTAGATATTTGTCCTTGTGTGGTATGGATAATGCATAATATATGCAAGATCTGGGGTTCGAACTCAGCTACCTCAAAAAAAAAAAAAAAATTGTAACACATTATTCCTTTAGGTTTTCCTCGTACCAAATTGATCATTTATGTCATAACTAACATTAGAAGAGTGAAGTATCATGACACCAACATTGAGATAAAGAAGAATGAAGTATTATGACACCAACATTGAGATAAATGAGCCATTAAAGCAACCACTACTCAAAGGTCAAAATTTACTTTTTATATTGATCATTCTCAAGGCAACTAATATGTAGTCTCTCCTTAGGTAATTAGGGTCACTATTCTTATTGTAACCCAATTTACTTAACATTCTCCAATACTTTCTTCTAATAAGTTAGCAATGATAAAAAAATAGCAAACAACAATTACATGGTTAATGAGGGTAAACTAAGTCTATTAGAGCTTGGTGAACAAGTTATAAAGTTTGAGTATTTTTTTGTTGAAAAATTGTTAGAGGGACTCTTGGATCCTGAGAATACCATCAATCACAATTGGTTCAAGTAGGAGTCACTTGACTTGGGCATGACTGATCTTGTTCTACTTTTTAATCCTGAATTAGTACCTAATGTCTATTTAGTACTTTATAATAAAATTGTTTCGTTGTTACACAATGTGCATTCATGACTTACATATGTTTTTTTTTTCTTCTTTTGGCTTTCATTTGAATTACAATGTTTGAATAATACTCTTGATCCACAAATACGTGGTAATAAAATAAGAGTGTAATAAGTGTGAATGTGCGATGAAAATAAAATAAAACACGTTTTTTTTTATATAAAGCGAGACAGACATGTTGGACATAACATGGTGGTTAACTATTACCTAAGCATGTAAACCAAGCTATAAGACACAGGATGTCATCATTGTTCGAGAAATACTTACATAGAAACGCACCTAACACCTCATATTTGCACACATCCAATAAAAAGATTACAACACATTAAATAAATAAAAAGTAATTAAAATTTGAAAAACAAGTCAGGTTGTCTTCCTTATTCTCCCTAAAAAAAGGGTTGTCTTCCTTATTTTTCATTGAAATTTTTCTTTCTCTCTCAGAAGAACACGACCACCATGATCCTTACGTCGGAGCCTCCGTGGTTTTGCCCAATGAATATCGAGCAACCACCGCTCTAGAATCGTGGTTCAGCTACGCTTAAAATTTATGTCCACACCTCCTATAGAATAATGCAGGTTGCAGAATCGAAATCATCGTCCGCGAGGGCGTTAAATAACAACGGATTATATTTATATTGTTTAGAATCATATTGGAGATAATAACACAGTTTATATTTATTGGAGATAAATTGTTGAAACAAGAACATGGCTTCTACTGTGTTAATAAATGGAAACTCAATACATGATATGTAACACGATGGACTAGAACGATGACGGTTTCCATTTTTCTTATTAATTAGTTTTTCTAAAAGAAATAATAATGACGTGTCAATACATGATATGTTGTTTCTAAAGTCCAGCCCGCCAAACAAAAAACTTTTTTTTTTTTTTTACAACTTAACTGTTACAAAAAAACTACGTTGCATTTATCATAAAAAAAAATAAAAGAATATAGGTAGCAAGTAAATTTGTGAAAAACAAGATAATTATCAAATTGTCGAATTCAACATCATAATTAATACCAAAATAAAGCAAATGCGCAACATAAAACAAATCATAAAATAAATCCAAAAACTTAATTTTAAAATAAGTCTCAAAATAAATAAACTCAACAACCAAGATAAATCCAAAAGCATAAAATAAGTCTCAAATAAATTTAACAACCAAAATAAATCCAAAAGCATAAAATAAGACTCAAAATAACAAATTGAAACACGAGTTAAACATGCCTCCCCACCCCGTGCCCGTCCCATTTCAAACGAGTTAAGCGGGCTGTCCCGCCCTGCCCTGTGCCCACCCCGTCTTTTAACGAGACGAGCTGGGCCAACTATAAAAAGCGAGTTCAAAAGTTCAACTCAACCCGCCAAAATAGTGGGCCAAACGGGCCAGCCCGACGGGTCAAACCCGTTTTGCCACCCCTAAACAATTGTACTAAGAAACTTAAAATATCAAAATTCGTGGAAATCCCAAAAAATTGTTATTGTTGAAATGATAATATAATATTTGGTCTCTTTTTTCAACCTTTCCTTTTGTTTCCTTGTACTTTCGAGTTCAATTCCAACATTTGTACTTTCGTGTTCCATTCCAACATTTATAGTTGACTTTAAGAGAAGAAGACTGTAGTGAAAAATCATAGGACGAGTGATAAAGATCATAGACATGAGCAAGATAGACTGCATACGTGTATTCATAAGATATAAATTCAAATAAAAACATGTTGGTATTTTGATGTATTTTTTTTCAAGATAACATAAGCGACAAATGGATTTTATCATATACTAACGATCACAAATAATCTCCCTATTGACGTGCATTCAGATTTTATTTGGAGTAAATTAAAGCAGTGCTTCTCAAGGTCTCCTTTTTTGCATGGAGAACAATTATCAAAAAAATTCCGACAAAAGACAATTTGGAGTAAATTAAAGCAGTGCTTCTCAAGGTCTCCTTTTTTGCGTGGAAAACAATTAACAAAAAAATTCCGACAAAAGACAATTTAATGCGTAGAGGTGTGATTTTATCCGATTCTGCATTGTGCTCAGATGGTTGCGGGGAAGAGGAAACGATTAATCATCTATTTTTGAAGTGTGAATTTTTTGGCAACATTTGGCGTCTTCTTCATCAATGGTTGGATATATCTACGGTTGTTCCATCGGATATGGGTTGTCATGCGCAACAATATTTTGGTGCACATGCTTTTAACAAGGAAGACCGTTCTTGCTTTCAGGTTGTGTGGATGACTTGCTTTTGGGTGATTTGAAAAGAACGTAATTCGAGATTTTTTAATAACAAAGCTTCATCTCAGGATCATCTTCTTGATAGTATTAAACTTCATTCATGGTGGTGGTTGAAAGCGCATAAACCGGATTTTTATTTTAATTTTCATTATTGGTACTCTTCGTCGTCTCTCTATAGGATATACCACTGTGTAATAGTTGTTCATGGTTCGGCGCTATTTGTTGGATTTTGGACTCATGGTTTTTCTTCCCTTTAGGCACATGTTGTGCTTAATTGAATTGGTTTCTTAATATAATTCTTTCCTGGCTTCTTCAATAAAAAAAATGAAAACATGTTGGTTGATTATAGATCGATAAAAGATACTGAAAATGAATACATACTACTATACTAGTCCTATTTATATGACTTAATGGACTAACCAGTTATATAACCAACTTCTAACTTTACTAACTAGGAGTAACTAACTAATAACTAATCCTAGTCCTAATTAACCAATTTTAACAATCTTAACAACCATAATTAGTTGGAAGTTGTTATTATCCACTGAATTTCCCTCCAAAAAGACAATAAAAATCAATGAAGAAATACGCTCCACTTTAGCAACAATATATCCATGTGACACTGACTGATCATAGTCAAGCACAATGAAAATCACAAAATCTCAAGGCTGCGCCAGAGTTTTTATCAAACAAAGAAATTTTGAAAGTTCGGTTAAGTTGATTATTTCCAAAAATAGTTTGTTTTTACAAAACTATTTCCTTATAGTTATTAAAAAAGTTACTTGAATTTTGACTGGATTTATGTGAGAATGAAGCAGGCTATGAGCTACGGGGTATTAAGTCAGTTACAAGAAGTTTTATTGAATTTATATATTTAACTATATGATCCTATTTTGGTCATGGCTGTAAGTTTAAGATTATGACAACTTATTAAATGTAATCCATGCCATGAATCAACTTAATATCAAGTCAATTGAATTCATCTATGTTTTGTTCCATCCAATAATCGAACTCGAAACAATTTGTTATTTGATGTAGCTTATTAACCGATTTCGGCAACAATATCAAGTTCTTTTAATTGGATTGCATCAGTCACATTTATATGTAACTTTCTGCAATACAATGGATCGAATAAGCTCATCCTATTTACGAATCCATCAAGTAGCAAGGCCTTAGATGCAATGAAAGTCTTCATCAGGATTAAACGGTCATGTTCAACAGTAAAAAGATACCCAAAAAAATGCAAACAAAGAATAGACAATGTTTACTCATACAATTCGGTCAATTGCGCCTATGTTTATGGCTGTCGTGCGGCTAGAGCCTAAAGATCGATTAAATAACCTGGTTCAAAAGTGACAAAGATTAACAAATAAAATGCAACCAAAAAATACACGATGTTTGATTATGAAATTTGGCCAAATGTGCCTATCTCTTTAAGTGCAGTGCGGATAGAGCCTATACTGTCTTTCAATTAATCAAGTTTATAATTTATAGAATACAACTTGTATTTTTTGTAAAAAAAAAAAAATACAACTTGTATTTATTAAATAATACAGTCCAGTCAAGATTACCATGACTCATACTCAACAAAAGATGCAAGTAATGACCAATAGCAAAATATTCTTAAAAAAAATAGCAAAAATGCAAGTAATTACCAATAGTCTCGATATTAACATCAATAATCACGCAAAATACTTTCAATTAGTTTTAAGACCTATGCTAACTAGTACCGCGGTAATATTTGTTAAGAATACAAAGTAAATTTTGTATTGAAAAGAACATTTTTTTACATTTTAAAAATGTTGACTATACAAGTTCTAAGAAGACAAGTATTCAACAACGACTAATTCATAAATATTAAAAAAAAAATTACACTTTTAAGATATCACATATTTGGTTCCTTGCCATTTGAGATATACTTATTAACATTTTCCATAGTTTTACTTGTTTGTGCTAAAAACACTCCACAAATCATTCTAAAAAAGAACACAAGTATTCGGCACAAGGGACAGAAAAATGCAGATGTACAACATAGTGCAATATTTTCATCTCAATATAATTTCTTTATTTGACTTTGTAAATATAAATATGCATCTTAGAAGAATATTCCAATTGACATCAATAGCAAAGATTGCAAAATTAAAAAAGCCACCAAAGTTCTATTTCAGTATCTAAGAACCATGATGTAAGACAAGATGAATAAACTGTTGAAGTTCAATGTTTCACCTTCCTAGCTACCTGAAGATACTATTAACCACGTGATGAATTTCATATAATAAGATTGTATTATAATGTCTTGGTCCTTTAATTAATATATAATCTTATCGTTAGTACTTGACTAAACGGACCATCAGTTTAGACAAACAAGTGGCACTGGTAGGACAAATAATTCTTTTTTTCTATATCCAAATTTCTCTTAGATATTACTAATAATGATTAAAATAGCATTAGCTTAACCTCTGGATGCATGATCCTTCTGACCTCATAGTATGTGATCAACATACATTGAATTCTATTACCAATCTCAATCATTTGGTAATTTTTTCCAATCCATTGAACCTTGAATAAATTTCCAAATAAGTGCATTTTTTTGTAGCACGGTATAAAAGGCCAAGTTATTATGTTGATAACATTCTTGTACACACAATGGAAGATGAAAGAAAGAAAAAGTTGAGTGAAGGTGAATTACCAAAGCAAATTAAGTATAGAGGAGTAAGGATAAGGCCATGGGGAAAATTCGCAGCAGAGATTCGAGATTCGGCTAGGCATGGTGCTCGTGTTTGGCTTGGTACATTTAACACTGCTGAGGAAGCTGCAAGAGCTTATGATCGCGCTGCTTTTGATATGAGAGGTTCTTCTGCTATTCTCAATTTTCCTCATGAACATTTTCCATGCAATGTGGCTTATAATCCTTCTAAGCCCTCTTCTTCATCCAATTCAACCTCATCATCATCTTCAAAATCGGAGCTTGGTGAACAAGTTATAGAGTTTGAGTATTTGGATGAAAAATTATTAGAGGAACTCTTGGATCCTGAGAATACCATCAATCACAACTGGTTCAAGTAGGAGTTACTTGACTTAGGGAGTTAGGGATGAGTGATCTCGTTCTACTTTTAATCCTAAATTAGTACTTATAATGTTGATTTAGTACTTTATAATAAAATTGTTTTATTGTTACAGTGTTTATTCATGACTTACATAAGTTTTTTGGTTTTGGTTTTGGCTTTCATTTGAACCACAATGTTTGAATAATAATGTTGATTCACACAACACAAGTGAGGTGGTAAAATACGAGTGTAATAAGTGTGATGAAAATAAAATAAAATAAAATCTGTTTTTCCATACAAAGCAAGACATGTTTGACATAACATGGTCAATTGTTACCTAAGCATCAAGCTACAAGACAAAAGATGTCATCGATGTTCAAAATTAATTCAATAAGTGAACAAATACATGTCATTTCACAAAATCTTATTCAAAGGAACAAATCATACCAATTATTTAAAAGTGGGCTTCAGAAGAAGTCATTGTTACCAATTGCGGTTGTCCATCCTTACCTTATATGAGGGAATCAAATTATTTATATTAAAAAATAAATAAATAAAAAAGACACAACCACAAGACACTAAAATCAATGGCAATCTTCAATAGTGTGATTATAATACTTACAAATTAACTCGTGACAGGATGGAACAAAGTTGGACAAGGCCAAAAAATGTTATCTGGTTTAGCCTCTAAATTCTTCAAGTTGAAACAAGAAATCCTGTCTTCACAATAAAAGTAGATGCAATTTCCTTCACATCCGTAGTAATCTTGAGTCAACAATGCAATATTTGAGTCTTTACCCAAAACAAACGAAACATCACCCAAATCTTTTACATCTAACCATTTACCCCATTCTTGATCAAGCTTATATACTTCCACACAAATAGCCTTCAAGATGTGACCCAATTTGTAAAACCTTTCACCGTCAATATACAAATCAACCACATAGAGATTTCCATCAAACTCTACTAATTGTTTAGTGTATGTACTACAAACCTTCCAGATATTAACACAAGAGAAGTTTTTTGGTGAAAATTGAACCAACTTCAAAGACAAAGCATTGGTCCAGAAAATTGTTCCCATTTTATCCACAACATAAAGTTGTCCCTTGTAAAGTATTATACCATCAAAATACTTGTTTTCTCCACCATCATCCTTTAATATGGTATTTTTCTGTTTTCCAATATTAGACACTTTCAGCTTTTTATCAGTATATAATGCAAAGACCATGCGACGACCCTCAACAAAAAACAAGATTACTTTCCGAACATTACCAACAGGTTCAAACCGAAAATCAAAGTTATGACATAGAGTGTATAGTTCAAACAACTCCACAACTCGAATGTTCATAAAATTCAACACTTTATGTGTAGTTTTATCCTTGGATGGGAGTCTCTTATTAGTGACAAGAACAAAGAGATAAAATTTGAATCCTGAAAAACTTTAATGAGCCACCCTTTATTAGAACAAGAAGAAGTTGATGGTTCGTGATCATGCAATGATGGTTGTATGCGGTATATTTTGGTTTGGAGTAGAACAAATCCTTGATGTGGAATGCAAAGGTCGTGAGAGAGAGGTGGAGGAGGAAGAAAAGAGCACCATGAACTACAAGTACTGCGGAATCGAAAAACATCAAGTGTAGTTTTCAGTTTTTTTAATATAATTTCCCATAATTCTTCAGGAAGATATGAGTTTGAACAATCCTCGTTCTTATTCATATTCTTCAAATTCACAACACACTTATTTTCCCCTTCAAGTCACGTTCTTCAATTCTCTACTTAGCTTAGTCACTGACGCCTTCTTTGGTCTCTATTATGTTGTTTTTCATGGGTTATATAATCTATACCAAACCGCTAAATATAAAAAAAATAAAAAATCAAATTAGAATTATAATTAATAATATAGTGATAGTAATTAGAAAGAAAATTTTACAATATTGAATTATATAGAACACCATAAACTACGGACACTACGGAATCGAATGATATCAAACGTATTATTCAGATTTTGGGGTATTATTGGGGACTTAGCATCATAAGGTGATCCAGTTTAGTAATTCTCTCAACAAAAAAAAAAAGTGTTTCCTTCAAAACATGGGTACAACACTTTCTGCTTGCAATTCCCTCATTCTCATTGCTCTTTCCACTTCCATCATCAACTGTCCACATTCAACTTGATGATGTTAGTAATTCAGTAAGAGCACTTGATTCCTTCCTTTTCTATTAAGCCTAAAACTGGATTACCTTATGATGCTAAAGTCCCCCATAACCTAACAGGGGTTAAAGTTTCAACAATGAGACTTAGAAGTGATAGTTTGAGAACAAGAGGTGTTTAAAGCTACAAAGAATTTCAGATCATGCACGGTGTTACTGAGCAGACTTATGAAGAGAGGATTGTTTTGGTTTACCATAACTTAGGCAATTGGTCTGAGAATTTTACCCTTTACCTTATAATGTGTGTTCAACAGTGCAACAAGACACTTCTCTATTATTGTTGTTGCTTTTGCTATTGGGAAGAAGAATAACTCATGGTGTCTGATTATTGCGCATGGTCTTTGGTTGGTTGGTGGGTGCATACTTTTGATCTTATGTAATTTTTTTTTCCGGGTTACTATAATATTACGACGAAGTTTTCATAAGCAACAACTCAATAAAATCTTCCCTAAAAAAAAAAACTCAATAAAATCTATTTACTAAAGTTTATTTTTTTAAAATAACTACACAACTACAAGGTAAGAAAAGACAAACCATCGGAAAGATACAAGTTGTGCAAACACATGAAACACGTACAAGAAAAATAAAATGAGAGCTTGAAGGATTAACATTTTCTATTTATTAGAGCCTACGAATATCAACTCGAAAGGTTTAGATACAATTTATGTTAATTATGTTTATCACGAATAAGCAATCATGTTGATCATAAGGAATCATTTCGATCTTTACAATAAAACAAACTTAAGAATTTGATTGACAAAATGATTTTCAATTGCTAACCCTGTCCGTTGACACAGAAAGAAGAAGAAGAAAAAACCAAGAGGGTACTTGAACTTTCGGTCAATTCTTTGCCTAAACAAAAACACAGTTGCATTGCGTTTATGAAGGAAGAAACTTATCATATACAAAATCCTTAAACCTTCAAAGCTGCTTTATATTTCTGTAGTAGTGACAACAACAACCCTGGAAAGCTCTAGTTATATTTTTGATGCTTCGAAGGAAAAAATAAAAATCACTACAATCACATGTTTAGGAAATAATATTGTGTGTTTATTTCAAAGAACACAATAAATCTTGCATCATATTGAAGGGAGCTGGCAAGAGAATAAGATTAAGAAGACAAAGTCACCCCAATATAATGTTTCAAATCAATAATAATTCATATAGAGCGATGCTAAATAGTGCGAAACTATGTGTAGCAAATAGAGAGTATCTTCAACAGCCAAAATTTAACTGACGGTGAAGCGGTCGTTCACATACATGATTTTATTTGACACGTATGAGTTATGAGAGACTATGCTATGTTATTCGTTGAATTTCGTATATATTTAGTTCGCACTAATTAAAAAGCATCATATTCATCCCTAACAATAAAAGAATGAAAAAGAAAACAAACCCTCAAATTTCGTATCCTTCGTTGTTCTCCCTTTCCCTGCTGCAAGTACACGTCGTCTCCTTTGCTGCGGCCTCCTTTCAAAAACCTAAACGTGTGTTTGTTTCTTTTATATTTTCTTTTTCGAAAATTGCTCAAGGACCCTCAAATTTTCCAGTTTAATATTTTTCCCACTCTATATTGGATTTTTTTTTCTTCTGTCATTTTATAACACATGTTAATATTTCAACACAATATTCATTATTTAATTATGATTAGGTTTATATCCCTTAAAAAAATATTAAGGAATGTTCCTAATGCACTCTTTAAGAACCTGAAAGGATAACTTTATATGAAAATCCGTGTAATCGTTGCATTGGATATTGTAATAGTTGACATTTGAAGGAATAATTTCTAAATTTGAAATCTTAAAAACCCTTATGGAGTATTAATTAATTATTCTAAATGAGGATTAAAGTAATGACATGAAAAAAGATAATTCCAATATGATCATGTTATGTCAGAGTCGCATCATTAATGAACGCAACACGGACGGGGTGCTAAATAAATATAAGAACCTTTTAATAGAGGGACCAAAATGGTGGTTTTAGAAATGGGGGACCAATTTGTCAAAAAATAAAATAAAATTGGGGGACCGAAATTTCAGTTAAATTTAAATACCGAGACCAAAACTGCATTTAAGCCAAAATTCTAAAAATCAAATAAAGTTGATGCAAATTTTTTAAATTTTTCTGAAAATATGAAAAATAAAAATAGATGAAAAATTGGTCTTAACAATCGAATTTTGAATTTTAAGGGACGAGATCTCGTAACAAACCCCTTCAATGAGAGTCTTGTTCCTTGATTTTTTTTCTTCTTGATTTTTAATGTAAGTGTTGAAGCAATCTGATCAAATATCCCGAAAATCAAATTTACGACTAAGACACTATGAGAACAACTAACAAAGATCTGAAACACATGGATATGAGGTTATGAAGGTTAGTATGATTTTTAAACTAGATATCCATGTCACATCCAAACTTGATTTTCCAATGAATTCTTGACACAAGAGGGTGTACATAAGGGTTTCAGATTTCAGAAATCTGAATCAACAATCACTTTTGGATTTAATAATCCAAACTCCCTCTATATATTTTAGGTAAAAAAATTGAACGCGTGAGAAAAGGATAGGGTCGAAAATGTAATAGTCTTTTCCAAAATACACTCAAAACTGCACTTATACCAACTTCATATTAACACAACTTTTCTCCATGGATATTTGCAAAATGGGGTGTATATAAAGCCTCACCTGCAACAACGAAGCTATCTATTTTTTAATGAGGGGTCAAATCTAAATAAATGAAATAAAATATATTTTAACTGTTATTTCGTCAATTTTAATTGTTAGCTAAGCTCTCTTAATCATAGTTTTGAAACTCGGCTCGAACCGGCCAGCCGGACCGGTCGAACCGGTGGGTAGACCGGTTCAAGCATACCTTCCGATCGACCATGGGTCAAAACCGGTCAAACTCGGTAAAAACCGGTGACTCGGCCGAGTTATGGGTTGAACCGGTTCTTCTCTTTTT
>Ga0228711_1000224_pt1 | contig 59279 bp, 27 predicted proteins | sample MedpolnodulmetaG_2_FD_177996 | JGI IMG/M metagenome (GOLD analysis project Ga0228711, IMG submission 177996) | Root nodule microbial communities from Medicago polymorpha collected in Santa Monica, California, United States - brown nodules | ecosystem: Host-associated > Plants > Roots > Nodule... | reverse complement strand
TAAGGATGTGTGTCACAAACTTAGAACAATTGGTATTGGTAAAAACTAGACTTCAGTCACGATAAAATAGATAGAGGAAGATTTAAACTATTAAACAATTTTCTCATTAGTTGTTTGGTAAAAAGGAAAGTAGAAAACAATTTTTGTCGTAAGTAAATGAAGTGGTAAACGATCGTAAACTCGCACATACAATTGTGAGGTTCTGACTTTGAATCAGAGTAAAAACATTCAACATATCAATATCGTTATTGTCAATTGAGTTAGGTTTTACGAATAGGAGAAATCAATTATATTTATCATAACTTATTTTATAATGTGGTAAGAGTTGAGTAAGAATAACTTAATGTTATAAAAACGAATTATATTTAAGAATAATAAAAAATTAAAATTAGAAATTTAAGGTTGATTGCTCTTTTTTTTTTTAGCAATATGGGATTTTTGGTTCTTAAGTTAGAGTCTCTCAATTTTAAAAATTATGCAAATATATGGTTCTAACGTCAGTTTTATTTTACTTAATCGTATACGACATTTTTTAATGAAATTTTGCTAAAATTTAAAAACATCATAGGATATACGGTATTTTTATTGGTGAGTGTAAAGTGAATTAGTTGTAATTTTGCAGTCATGTTATTAGACTACTAAACTGTATAAAATTCAGAAAAGTATAAAAGTTTACCGTATGATGATCATATCTTTATCAAAATTTATTTATCTTTCTCTTATTCTCGTCATGAAATAAACCCAAAATATTAATAATATAATTTCTAGATTTCCATTTGTAAATCAGAATATACTGGATCTAATGCAAAAGTAAATCACCAATAGTGTGAAGATGACAACTTTATAAAAATTTCACCGTCATATTAAAATTAAGAGAAAAATTGTCACAAAACCTTTTTCCATGCAGATGCTGTAAACCTTCTGTACTGTATACATTTTTATAATTATAATTTGTTTTGTTCAGTTTTATAACTTAGACATAACTCAGCAGTACGAAACATAACTTAAAAGAAGTCCCCCACCCCCAATATTTTAATAGCATACATTGTTCAATAGTGTACAATTTGTTACAAATACAAGACAAGGAAGATTATATCTATTGTTGTGGCTGAGACAGATGGTCTTCAATTTGTGCCACTGTCCGATCCCCCGTTTTGGTAGTTTTCCAATATTATACTGCAGTTGTTCATTGTAGATGCATCAAGAAGCCCATGATTCCAAAGTTTCACCATGAATAATCTCCAACACCTGAGTATGAGGGAGGATATACAAAAAGTTCAATAAGATGAGATGTGCAGCAAACAAAAACTAAAGGAAAAAATTGTAAATAAGATCCTTCCAAAAAAATAAATGCAAATAATATGTAAACTTTCAAGTGGTTGGCAATTGACATATTGTTAATTCATATAACGAGACAAGAGTTATCTAAGCATATGAGATTGGATTTTTGTTCTCTTAAATGATAAAAATGCCACTTTTTTGGATCAATATCTATGCTTGTTTTTTATTATCTTCAGAACAAATCCTTTTAGCAGGGAAACTACAGAAATTAGAGAACTATTAGTGGGAGAAAGGAGCAGAATGAGTACCAAAATAAAGTTCGGGATGAATTCAGCTCTTTTGCATAATGCTTGGAAAATGCCTCACAAGCCCACGGAACATGACCATCAGCCAGTACCCTACCACAGTTAAAAAAACACAAGATATCAACAATAATCATGCACATGGTACAGAACTCTGTTTAACTCATCCTGCAGAAACCGTTGGGAAAAGAAACAAAAATAAAATATTAATATGGTCGCCATCAGTGGTCACCTTTGTTTCCTCATAAAAGAGTTCCAGAGATGCATGAGCTGCTTTTCATCTTTGGAAACATCCACAAAATCATCAAGCATCTGCAACATTAAACAACAGTGATTAGTGTTAAATCGGTTGCACTTTAAATATCCAATAGTAAACTGTACAAGATCTTAAGGAATTACAAGAACAGAAAGGGATCAAAATGAACAGGGAATTTTAAGAAAATAAAAGAAACAGCGTAATTTCAACATTGTAATCAAGAGCCGGAGAGCTATACTATATGTGATCATGTTGTGTTTGTTAGATCAGCAGCCCTGATGCAAAAGTAAAAAAGGCATGGAAAACGCAAACAGAGAACACACGTTATTTATTACAAAATTTGACCAATGTGTGTCTACCACTCCGATTAAAGAGCTGCTACAATACCTATCTATTATTCAAGGTTGTTTACAAAGTATAACATCTATTTAAATACTATGGTGCAGCTTGAGAAACCTGCCCACTTATCAGTAAACTGCGAGTCAAACTCACATGTCCATGTTCATTGTATAAAACATGCCCAGAAGTAACAATCTAAAATTTAAATGCATTATTTTGAAATATGCCAAAGAAAAACAGAATTTGAAATATATTTTAAGCTTACCCTTCTATCTTCCAGGTTAGCAACTCCATCATCAACTTCATCTTCACTATCACGGTCTGATAACACTTGTTCTAGTGCCATGGGCTTCATTAACACAACAAAATGAGCAATGGACTCAGAAACAAATCAAATACATTATATTACTAACTCATATAAAGTGCTAAAGCTAGACAATATGCAACTTATATGGATTTAATCCATATATTATCTAATTAATCCTAAACACATGAAAACCAGTAGCACGTCAGTTAATATTGACCCCATGCACTCTTGTTTGTTAGAGATAAAATGAAATAAAATTTCTAAAAGCTAATAGTAATTACAAAATGAGGATTAACAGTCTAGTATTAAATCCATAATGGTAATTACAGAAAGAGGATTAACAGTTTAGTATTAAATCCATTTATGGAGATGCCAGATAACTGTTGAACCGAAAAGGCAAGGGGTCTCTACAGTTATCAAATCAAAAGAATCTGTAATTCACTTATAGAAATTAACTTGTACATAAAATAGTCCATACACCAAGCATGTTAGAAAGCACATTAGGTGAATAAAAAATCAGAGAGATCTAAGAAAATTAATTACCTGAACTCTGTGTGAGTGAAAGAACTGCCTCTTCTGCAGGAGCATACGACTGGAGAAACAATTTTGACAAAAATGAGCATATCAGGACTTCATAAGATTGGAAAAAAAGAAAAAAAAAAAGGATGGTTGTGACTCAACTGTCTCAATCTAATAATATTTCACGGTGATTACAGAATTTAAAAGGTGTTCTTTAAAAAAAACATATATCTGATGATGCAACAGTAAGAAACTTCAATCACAACATGGCTGACAGAAATACAATACAAGAATTGTGCAACTCAAACAGGTATTCAGCTTTGCATTATTTTATATGATATACGCATGTAAAACATGTGTTTAGTATTTAAATCAATACAACTTGACGCTTCAAAAGTTACCACATCTATCAGCAACTACACATGCATGTGACATAGAAAGGAACCAAGGTTTTAAAAGTCATACACAACCGTCCAATTCGACTGGTTGAACAGGGAACCAGCCAATTTGTCGGTTGGTTCAATTCCATTCGAACATAATATAAATGAAACGGATGGAACCGCTGTTGGTTCAACCGTTTTTTTTTTCTTACTTTTTTATTCACTTGATAGTCATCCAGGGTTAAACGAACCATGACCTAGAGGTATCATCGGCTCGAACTCCGGTCCGGTTATTAAAACACTGATAGAGACTAGTTACTTTATATTTCAAATTCAATAAACGAACAACTAAGCAGCAACAGAAATAAAATAAATAAAAGAGAATCTAAAACATAGTCGAGTATGATAAACTCATTTAGAAGTTATAACTGAAGTTTATAGCTTCAAAAATATAAAATAAGAAATAACAAGGCTTTGTGAACATAGTCAACATACTTTTTTGAGTCTGAACGGTCCACATTTAACTTCTTTGCTTTAGCAGGCAGAGCAGGATCACTTTTATATATTGATTTGCTACATTCAGGGTCCTCAGAAGATTGGGGCATGGCAATTGAAGCACCTGGAATGTTAAAACTAGAGTCAACATGTTCCACGTAATCCATGGCACTAGGATGATCAGGACCAAATTTTACCCCACCATTTCCCTCATTCTGCAAATTCTTCTCACTACGAGATGCTCTTGACATATTATCCCCTTTACTGGACAGGATATCTACAAATAACTTTAGAATTTCAGTCTATTTCACAAAGACTTTATGGGGAATGAATTGTATAGACATTACTCTCAATTAACAAACTTGGAAGAAAAAAAGATTAAGTATTTGTCCCTCTCCTATAAACAACAGCAAATGAATTACATCAACTTGCACCTTTTTATTTTGAAAGGGAGATAAGAGGGATGTTTCCACTTTGAATACTGTATACCACTTTGCATCTTAATAGATAGATTATATGAAGGTATTAAGTTAATCTAGCCAAGCTCACACGTACCCCCCCAGCCCCAACACAGCCACAACCACATTGCATCCCAAACTTTTTTTCTCTACCAAAAATCCAGCAACAGAAAAGAACAGCCTTTCCCGATTTATTTTCTTACTGGTTAGAACCAAAAAAATTTGCATCCAGTACTCTTCTTCCTTCTATAAACTATCATAGACCAAACAATCTCTTCTAAAAGTATGCTGTAAAAGACAAATATCAATGTGTTGCATCTTGGCAAATGTTATGTGCTTTAGGCCCCCTAAAAATGTCTCTAAAACTGTTTCTAATCATACTTATGGAAGGCACAATGTATACCGTTGTCTTTCTGTAGAACCCCGTTCTGTATGCCTTCTGGTGAATCCAACTTCAGGAAATTTACATTGGCATGCTTCCCATTTTGAACGGAGCCTCTCGGTCTACGCTTTCGAGATCTTGAACTGTATAGTTTGTTAAATAGCTTAAAGTCAATCATCTTAAAATTATATAAATTGATCAATGGCTGCTTTAACTAGATATAGACAACCAACCAGAAGAAGAAGGTTTGTGATTGTGGAATTACTCCATCAGCAACATTCTGCATAGATATAGATATGCCACACGTGTTAACAAATAAAAAAAATAAAAAATAGCAAAAACAAATCATACACCTCAAATGAAATCCCAATCAAGTAGTCATTCAAAAAGGAAATTCCATCATTCAATCTCAGTAACATAAGCAACACATTTGAGACAAATATTCTGTTGAAAATTTCAAGGCATGATAGACTAATGCTAGGTTGTCCTCGTGAGCTTAGCTCAATTGGTAAGGACAATGCATAAAATATGCAAGGTCCGGGGTTCGAACCCCCGCCACCACCAAAAAAAAAAGACTAATGCTAGGTCATCTTTAAACCTGAGCGTTCTGTACAACCTTTGCCCAACACCTATAAGAATACATTGGGCAAAGGATAAGATAAACATGATATGCATCTGATCCTGGCATGAGAAATAGATCCCATAGTAAGGTCAGAGTCACAGCCCTATGGCAGTGCAAAAAGATGCCATATAAAAATCATATTCTATGGGATATACATTCTATGAATTCATCAGGAACAGATGCTAACATCATACATGGGAAATATAATGTATTAATAGGCTAGATCTTAGTTTTTTCAATAATACCAATGAGTTACTCCTATCAACATTCAGGACTAACTTCATATGATTTACAATCCCTGAGCAAATTAATTCACCACAAGTCCAGTCTGAGAAGGTTCTGACCTCTGATCTCAATATGTCAGTTTTTACAGAGACGTTCACTGCTTGGTAATCATCGGTAACCTAAAAATGGAACTAGTTAAATAACCATTCAGAAATAATAGAATATTAAAAAGTTGACTTAATAGGTACAGCTGCATACCCAGAACTCAAAGTTGAATAGATCATGTGATGCACAAAGATGAAATCGCAAACCCTGCACAAACAAACTGAGGTTGGTTAAACTGCCAAAGAAAACAGAGAACGAAACTATCTATTGATTAGGAGAAAAGGTGAAACTTCACAGATAAGTTCATATAGCTCTAGTAAAAAAACTGAACAGAACAAATAGCTAAAACAAAGTGTGTTAAGCAAGTCATAATCGATTTGTTTTGTTCAATTATAGCACAAATGAGGAAAATATTATTTCAACATAAGATGAGCAGGTTGAGACGAACAAAATGTATTGAAGTTATGTATCCAATCAACATTACCACAACAAAATAATACTCCATGCATGTAAGAATTCATTTTTGTGAATGGTCAAAGCGGTTTTAGAAAAATAAATTTGATTTAGATCGTTACTTAACATGTTTGGGTGTTCTCAAGTAGAACTTCTTAGCCTCCAAAATAGATTCTAACACTTGTAGTTGGAATTCAGACCTTCCATGAAGAGCAATCAATTTTAGCCACAAATGTGTTGTTCTACTCACTCTTACGTGAATAAATCCAAACATAGAACACTTTTAGTTCAACTCACTTTCAACGAACGAGAATATTACAAAACCAGTTTATTCAAAATTAATTATCTTCGCAGTAGAACCCAACACAAACTACATAGACTCTTTTTTTCTTTTTTCGATAAAAAAAACTACGTAGACTCTGCCATCCAAACAAGAGAATGAGTACATAAAATACTGAAATTCAATACATTTCCATGAAAAACAGTTTTTTGAAGTTTTCTCTTTAACTTCTAACAAAGAAAAAAGAGACAAGACAACAACCTCCCAAATTATCAAATTATGAATGAAAAAAGCAATTACTGTAGTACAAATCACAGCATATACCTTAAAACTCGCACACTGCATCAAGCAAAATGGACAAGAAAAGTCTTCAGTCACTACATTTGGAAAGAGACAGAAATGTATCAGTACGGTCAAAATTGTTTTTTTTTAATAAGAAACCATAACAAAAAAGGAGAATAACATGACAGATCACCCAAAAAAAAAGAGCATTAAAAAATGCCGGCTCAAAAGAGTAACGTTTACAAAATCTTATCTTATCTGCACTTGAAAACTGTCAGCCATAAGCATCTATGGAAGGAAGTTGGAATCGAGAATAAAAACATTACCAAATTGTTTACTAGTTTGATTGCTCTTAAAAATTGTACTTATTATAGGAAGGTAGTGGTAAGATGTAATGTTGAACATAGTTGGTGACAATTTGATAAGATGGTGTACCTTCAGTCTTTCGAAGCGCATTGTAACAGTCCCTATAGTTGAAAACCACAATTCCTGCTCGCAACCTTCAAAACAGAAAGCCACCAAACAATTGCCACCAAATAAGGAAAACAATAAATACAATCAACAAGAAACGCAAGGATAAAGCATAGCAGAACATTTTCTTTCTTAATTGTTATTCAGGCAAGCATGCAAAAATCATCAGCTGATGAAGAATAGACATCATGGTATGCTAAATAATTGCTTGGACAGTATTTGAGACTAGGGACAAAATGCAACTTTCAGTCTAGAGTTTTGTAATTAAAGTAAAATAGCCAAATAATTTACTGTTTACTTCTTGTCCTAATGTTAACATCTTTCTTCAGTGAGACATTTACTTCTTTTCGGCATGTAGACTCAAAACTTCACCTTACCACCCCTAATGAAGCATTGCATATTACACAAGATAGATATCTGAAAATGGTGAATCTTTATTCAATATGCAAAGAGGCTAGTTTCTCTTTTCAACTAATAAATTGTGAATTATTTAATGAACAAATCTTAAGTACGGCGCCTTGGGTCCTATTACTGTTGTTCGCCAATAAATTACGGACACGTGTACTGTGATTTCCCTCTAACAAGGGAAACCTATGCCGCCCGTGAATGGTGAATCGAAATTTCACATTTCGTGCCGGAATCGAAAAACAGAAAAGGTGTCATTCTCTTGCGAGTCCCAAATTACCACTGCCCCCCATCAACTTCCCAGACTGCCACCCAGATTGAAGTCTTCTCTTCTGCAAGTCGTCGTCTATCGTACGTTTGCTGGTTTGATAGTCAAAAGTGAGTTTTCACACAATTCCTAGTTCTGCAGCATCACGTTTACTTTTTCTTTTCCATCAAGGGTTGGTATTCATTGCAAGTCAGCCAAGTCTAAATTAAAATTTTCATACAATGGTACAAGGAAACGAAGCAGTGATGATTCTGCAAATACAACTTGTGGGGGTTTTCTTTTTTTTTTAAAAGATAATACATGACACGTGTCCTTAGTTTATTGGTGAACAGTAATATCAGAACATAAGGAACTGTAATTAAGTTTTGTCGGTATTTAAATAGTTTTCGTTTGTAGCATTTATTTCTCTTATTGTCGGATTCTCAATCCTCACAAATCAAATTCCTTTTTTTCTGTATCGATTCTCCTATTACCAAAAAAAGTAGATAGATATATTACAATTCATGTATCCCCAAATAATTAATTTCTATCAGTATAACTCTTAAAAATCATGTTGAATCAAACAATTTAAGAGCAAGGAAATGGTATACAGGGTAGTGTACTTCAACAAATTGAATGATGAAACTAAAAACTAAATGAAATAACTATAATACATGTATATAACAATTCAAAGGAATATTTACCTCCTTTTTTGCTTTGCTTTTATTTTATAGCGCAAACATCTCTTAAGAAAAGTAGGCTGCAAGAGAAATGAATTCCAAATAGTATCAATCAACATATCTTTTATATTAAAAAAAGCTAATTTCAATTTTTAAGAGCAACTTTCAAATGTAGAATCGCATAAAAACCGCTTCACATGTTTAATATCAACCAACACCGCTCGGCTCAGTGGAGTAACCTGCCTTAGGACTTGGGGAAACGACCTAGTACTCCCAGGTTCGATTCCCGCAGAGTTAAAAAATGTGCTGGCCAGACTTTACTTGGCCCCTGGGCAAGCTGATATTAGTCTTACGTTGTCTGCATGGGGACACGCCCCAACGATGATTCCGATTCAAAAAAATATGTTTAAATATAAAAATAAAAAAAAATAAAAAAATCAGTCAACCATATCTCATCTCGGCATTCAGTTCAAATCATAGCAAGTTCAGCTCACCAATGTTTCTAATACCTTAATCATAAAATTATCAATTATCAATATTTAAACTACCAAAACACATGAAAAATAAAAACAATAAATGGATATTATGGAGCTTAATTCAAAGTTAAAACAAGCATATACTGATTAGGAAGTAATAATGAAAGTATAATAATATTATACATTGTGAAGAGAACGACGATAGAGAATATTGTAGAACTCAACAGGTTTGCAATAAATCAAAAGACTTTCATCAGATGTAATTTCTTCTTCACCGGAATTATGCACCGGTGAATTTTGCCGGCACATGTTGAATTCTTCAACCTACAAAATCAAACTTCAATTAAACACACATTGTTACACGCAATTGAAGTAATGAGCTGAAACAAACTTAGGTTAAACGAATATTTCAGCTGAAAACAAAGAAATTCACGAGAGAGAAAGACTTACAGAAGAGGGTGAAAATGCGAAGAAGCTGTTGTTCTTGGTCGATCTGGCGGAGAAGGGAAGAGCATGGCACCGTCAACGTAGTTCATTACACACTGTATTGGGCCCGATAATAATGGGCCCATCTTAGTTTTTAACTCTTAAGAGGAAAAGATGATGATTGTTATATACACCCCACTAGTTTACTTTTAACGCACCTATATAAGAAGGGGAAAAAAGCTCATGGGCTTTGAGCCCGCCCGCAAAAAACATACCTATAAATAGGTAAAGAAAACCAATAAATCTTATGAGCTTTAACCTTCTCTGCACGGGAACAGCGATTATTTATAGGTGAATTATGCTTTCTTTTCCTTTAAATCTCGATTTTTTTTACTAAACGGTTTTCTTATTTTATCGATGCTGGCTTCTTCTTGTTGTTGTATGTGAACTGCAAATTTAACCTCTGTGTTAAATACCAAGTTTCAATTTTAATTTTGAAATATTTTAGATGTTAAGTAAGTGTTTTTTTTTTCTTTTCTTTTTTGAAGGAGGGTTAAATAAGTTTTTGATTTTAATAGGGGGTTTGTGTTCATGTGATCTGCATGTTATGTTAATGTCAGTTTATGTCCAAGTTATATATCCATGTACTATGTTTAATTTTTTCTCATTGTTTAACTATACACTGCTAAATAGTAACATATAGTAAAAGATTAATTTACAATATATAAGACTCTGCTATAATTAATTAAAAAAATATCAGTTTATAATATGCATCATGCATGTGCTTACATATACTTGAGCAGCACATTCACTCAAATGTTTAACATAGATCCTCTCGTTTTTTCAATTCTTGAATCTAAGGACTAAGCAGATTCCAATTGAGTCATTTGCATCATCGAGAGTACAAGAGAGTTGTTGATTTTATTATGTAAGTTTCTATTTTAGTTTCTGTCTTACACTTTCGAAAAATATGGCATGTTTCTTATGAATTCATCCTTTGGTTAAGCAAGATTATAAAACTCTTGCAGCATATAGAAAATCCAAACTATGCAAGTGTAAGTGATTATCGTTAGAGTCATTGTAGTTTCAGATTCTATACAAAGTATATTTTTCATATTATTGATGGTTTAACTAATGTGATGTTTGTTTGGGCTGATATGATATGCAGTGATTGAAGCAAGACAACGTTAATTTGATTAATTGATAATGGGTAGAAGATATAAATCCATAAAGAACTGCAGTTGCTCTGATTCAAACTCTAAGTCACACGATGATCATTCCATGAAGAATATGGAGCAAAATTCCTATAGTAGTAAGAGTTGTAAAGTGATTTCAAAGTTGTTAATCCCTGAAGACTTGATGTTTGATATCCTTAGTTTTCTCCCTGTTAAATGTCTGCATAACTCTGCAAGGTATGTTTGCAAACCTTGGGCTACTACTATTCGCAGCTCCCTTTTTGCCGAAGCGTGCCTACATCGTGTACGTTCAAAACCTGGTCTATATGTTGAAAATTGCAAGCATCAAAATAATTCTTATTTCTTGGATATTAAAGATGATGTGAATGGTCTATTTGAATTTGAAAGGTCTTAGCTAGGAACACCTATAAAAATGGGAAACATTGTCGATAATTGTGATGGAATATTGCTACTTTGTCATGGTCCTAGACAAATTTTCATCGTGAACCCCATCCTCAAGTGTTGGCTCAAAATTCCTTCTTTACCGATTTCACTGAAACGATCGGAACAACACAAGTGTCAATTGACTATAGCACGTGTTCCTCACACTGCTGAATTCAAGCTGTTTTTTGTAGATATCCTAGCGGTTTCGGGTGCTTATTGGTATGTTTTCTATGTGCTTAGAATTGAAGTAGATAGCTCACGGAAAGAGATAGCTAGAAAAGAAGCTCCTCGTGAATGGTATTTTTGCTGGAAACTACTTTATAATGGAGACAGTTATCTTTACTGGATAACTATAGAGGGAATAACAGTGATGGATGTTGACAAGGAAAATATCGCAGGAGAATATTCACTTCCCCCTGTGTTAATGGGTCTTAATCCAGATGCAAAATTTTTAAGGATGGGAAATCACCTTTCTTGCATAGTGGATAATGGTGCATTTTATAGAACATTTCAAATCTACGTTTTGGATTGAGTTAGGAAAATGGTCTCTTTATCATGAGATGGGACCTTTTGATTTTGCGACTGCTTTGCGGCCATGAGATTCATATTCTGTGTGTGGTGTTTTGTTTCTGGATCAACCATCAAAATTATCTTTCGAGCATCTCTATTGAAAAGAAGTAATACATCTGTAACAAGTAGGGAAACCATGCATTTTAGTTACAATGTCAAGACCAAACAACTAACAAAGATTGACGACATTTTTGTGGGTGATTGTAAGGTATGGCTTCACACTAACAGTCTCGTCTCATTGCCAAGTACTCCACTATAGTTGCGGTTGGTTATAGCCAGCCAAACATAAGTATCAAACTTGGAGTTGGAAACACATGATGACTTACTTAGTCTTCGACAAATCTTGTACTCTCTTTTGCTTTTCTTATCCACGAAAGAGAAACATATAATTTATAAGGTGCCAAATTGTTATTTGCATCAGGTTATTTTGGTAGTCTTGATCTGAGTTTGGAATTTCTTTTTGATATATTATTTATTTATCTGAAGTACACAAGTGTTATATTCACTATCACTCTTGCTTGTAAGTTGCAATGGTAGACATCTTTGTGATTTTACTAACAGCTTTCCAACTTATCACCCGAACCCAATCATTCTGAATTATTTTTTCAACAAAAATAAGGGAAAATGAAACAGAGATTCGAGCACATTTGGCTTCAGCCAGAATCATTAATTTGATGAGAAGTAGTATATTGGAAGTCATATTCTTCCCTTATTGGATTTATGCATACATTTGACTACAGAAAACTAGTGTGGATTTGATATATGCAATGCAACATGACATACATCCACTTATGTGTTTGGATGAGTAGTGAGTTTAGCAACATCAAGATTGCACCTTGAGTTTGTTAAAGCTACAATGTATAGAAGTATAGTTTTTGTTAGAATCACATAGACTCACTCTGATTATGGTTGTGTTTGGTAACGACGAGAAGTTAGCTTATAGCTTCTTGAATTAACTTATAAGCTTGTTGAATCAAAAGCTGATGTGTTTGGTAGCAAGGTTTTCTCATGAGCTTAAAGCTTTTTTTGAGAAGCTATTTCAAGTAGCTTTTAATCATATAGCTAATAGTTTTTTATATTCTCTTCGAATTTTAACATTATTAATTTTATTTTATTATTTTTAATAAGAAAAAACTACCTAAAATCATATGTAACTACCCACCTTGTTATATCTTAAAAAATCAGAAACTATCCGCTTTTTATATTTCGTTGCAACTAGCCACTTGCACGTTACTATCCATATATTTTCTTTGTTCTTTTTTCTTTTCTTTTTTTAACTTGCTTTTAATTCATATAATATAATATATAATTTTAAATAAAATCTACAACAAATAGTAAAACCATTTTAGTGAAATAAAAAATATCAATTGAATTCATAAAAAGCATTTATCATTTTGGAGATGAAAGTAATTTAAAATAAATTCAAATATTCAAATTTAAATAAATAAGTAAAAAAAATGTGTATGTAATTTATAAAAAAAAAAACATGTCATTTTATATTTACTAATCACTTCAACAGCTAATTTTACCAAACACGTTATTTTTAATAAGTAAACTTTTCAGATATAAGCTATTAGATATGAGCCATCAGTTATAATCTAACTTTTTAGCTATCAATCAACTTATTAGCTAACGTCATTCTCATGTGTTCATTTGCCACAAAAGCTAAGTTTGTGGGAAGAGTCGTGGATTCTATCCATAATCCACCCACACAAGACACATATTTGAGGAGGGGTAAAGAGTCTTAACCATGAATAGGGATGAACCCTTTTAGAATATCACAAAAGTTGCTCATGCAATTTAACACTACGATTCCGAACTAAATATAGAATGTCTCCAATGGACTTCTTCTATCCCACACTAAAAATACAGCGATAGTTTACACAATGCACCCTCACAGTCACAACTGGAGACTAACATTCGGAATGGTAGTTTGTTCAATAAAGGTCTTCAAAAATAGTGAGGCTAAAATTTAAATATTAGGGAAATGATAAATGAACAACCTAAAGGTTGTTCGCACCGTATGTTCCTACGGTTAAGGGTACAAATCAAGATTTTTTAATCATTCTTTCGAATCTTGGAAAGCGTGTCAGGCTTAATTGCTCAAGGGAAAAGATATGGCGTGTGGAAAGTTGTTAGTTTTTGGTTGTTAAAATAACAGTGCTCTAAATATTAAGAGATTGTTTTGTGAAAATATTTTCTATTTTAATTTTTTTAAAACTTTTTAATTAGAAATAATCGATTGTTGAAGTTCCCTTAAAAAAATAGATTATTTTCTTTATACAAAAAATAATAATATCGAAGTTAACAATTGTGTATATTGTTCTTACCAACTAAGTTAAGCTCGCGAAGACTCTTTTTATTTGTGCATACGTATTCTATTTTCATTTTCTAAATTTGTGTTAATTTTACTCTCCTTTTTTTTACAATAATTAATTGTTAACGAGCACATATAATTAATTGTTAATTTTACTTGTTAATGGACACATATAAGAGACTTTTGATGTCTTTACTTGTTAAAGATAATAGACCTTTGATGTGAGTGATTATATACATTTTTGGTAACAGTGAAAATATCAAAAAATTGTTTTCATTATTTTAAAAATACATCATTTTTAACTAACATTTCATCTTCTCTCCATCATAATAATTCACTTCAAAAGTTATCGTCAAGGTAAAATGGAAACACATTTTTTAAAATAAAAGCACAATGTTTTCATAAAGTAGATGGACCCTCGAACTAATAGATTAGATCGACTGAAAAAATGAAAGATTTGTATGGATTATATCTCTCACCACTGACCACCAATTTGTGGAAAATCCTTAGAAATCAATAAGTTAGGCAACACACATGTGACTCAACTGGTGAAATGGTCTCTTTGTCCAAAAAAAGCATGTTTTTTCCCCGCCACACAAAAAAAAATGGTTTGTTTCATATTAACATTAAATTGAGGAACTGTCCATACTTAAAATAATAATTACCGAACTTTTCCACAGAAAAAGATAATCTTTTGTTACAATTGAAACGAAAGTTATATTGAATATTAAATAATCAGGTGGCTTAATCCGTAATAGCGCAAGGTACTTTCTCTCAGGCTTCTCCGGTTACCTCCCAAGCTCGAACTGCATTTTTATGGCTGAGCTCACGGCTATCTTCAAAGGACTGCGGTTAGCTCTGGACATGGGTTGGATGAGTTGCTTTGCTACACAGACTCTCAACTTTCCGTTAACCTCATCACAGGTGACATTTCCAAGTACCACGCTTATGTTGTACTTGTACAAGATATCAAAGATGCCATGGTTTCTCGCAATTTCATTATCCAACACACTCTCAGAGAGGGTAATCAATGTGCCAATTACATGGCCAAGCTAGGGGCGTCTTCTGATTCTGATTTCGTTCTACATCGGTCCGCCCCTCAGGATCTTCTCAACTTGCTTAAAGCTGACGCTATGGAAACTTTCTTCCCTAGAGCTTGATTTTCTGATTTCTTCCTGCTTTTTGTTTCTTTTTTATGTTTGTATTGTTAGCTTTCTTACCAAAAAAAGAATATTAAATAATCAAAGTCGGTATACTTTATAAAAAGAAAAAAAACAGTTGTTTTCATTATTATTTAGAACTGCAAAAGATGATTATTAGCATGTGTTTAATTTGATTTTTGAAGGGTTAAAAGTGAATTTAGAAATTTTAGAATTGATTTTATCATATTTAAATGATTTAAAAAATAATTGATTTTGTTTATAGAACTGATTCTACTTGAACTTGTTTTCACTTAAAATTCAATGATGTTAAAGGGTTCATGTTCCCCGTTTAATTTATTTTTCTTAATTTGTTTGTTTATGTTTTGTTCTTTCTTTGAGGCTTTAGGTTCTCAAGTTTTCTAATGTGCCAAAAAATAAACAACTCGTGATCCATATGCTTAACTATTTTTCTAAGTGGTTGGTCCCATCCCAATCAAACTTATTCATGTACATGTGTGTGGGTAGAACATAAAGTTTAAAAAGAGCCATAAAAGTGTGAAGCGTCTTTTTCTTATTAGAAGAGAGAGAATGTGTGTGAACTTTGAAGTGTGAAGGCATATTAGGTGTCCACTAATTGGCAAACATCATAAAAGGAGTCCACCTTTAACAATAGTACTCGTTTAAAATGGTTATGTTTTAAATTAAGGAAAAAGACTGGTAGACATCCTTTTTTTTACATATCTCCTATGTACACCTCATGTATTAGGGGTATTTTAGTAATTTCACATCATCACTCATTCTCATCTCTTCCTTCAATGTTTTTGTCACGTGTCATAATTGTGTGTCAGTGTCAAAAGGTGTATGTCACCTAAGGTGGTTTATGTATAAGTGCTCTAAATTAAAGGGTGCCCTAAGGGCACAAGTTAAGTAGCTATAAAAGGAAATAAATAATAAATTTTGTATTGAAAGTATAAATGTTTAAACTTAACTTGTGTCTTAAGGGCACAAGTTAACTTATGAGATAACTATAAACTTACAAATAAAAAATAGGTATTGACATGAAAACCAAAGCAATATAAAGATAAAGTAAAACATGATGTGAATATGAGAGAGAAAATTGTAACAAAAATTGTTACAAAATAGTTGTACAAATATCATTTCTCTTTAAATTAGGTTAACGCGTTTTTTTATAAGTAAAATAGGTTAACACAATGATACCTATTGAGTTTGATTGGGTATGTACTTCATTCAATCAACATGTCATATTTTTATTTTAATCTGTTTTAAAATAAATATAAATATTAAACAAATTTTGTATATATCCAATAAAATCTAAGATACTTAACAATTTACATTTAAATTATATATAAACACGGGTGACATCAAAGGAACCAAAATAGGGACAAGGGAGTAATTTATGAGAAATGTGTTATTTTAATCTTTTGAATTTCTTTTGACAAATTATTTTAATCTTTCATGAAAAACGTGTTCTTTAAAAATTAAGAAAAGAACAAATTAGTCATAGCACAGAAGTGTGTTTATGCTCAAAAGAGTGTTACCAACTTTTTTTTTAAGGGGGTCATTGATTGTATTCTCTGTAGTAATTTTAAAGTTGGAAAAGGTTGTTGAGAAAATGCGCATAAATTTTGGGAGTCATATATTTAAAATTGAAAATAAAATTCTAAAATTAATTTTGTTTTAGTACACACTATTTCTTTAGACTATTAATTTGATATAAAGTGACTTAATACTTGTATTTTATAACATTCACACAAGTTTATGAGGTGTTAATTCAATGATAAAAACTTATATTCATATTCACAAGGAACAAAATTTAAATCGCCTTAAAACCAATTGTGAAATAGTCATTGATATCACTTTAATTAGCTAATAATTCTCGGTTCTCCATTTTTTTCAAACGATTCACATCACATGTGATAAAGAGAAAAGGACATGTATTTGTGGTACTCTAGTATTGGTGACTTGTATTAGTGTTATTCTTCAAATTTCTAATGATGTTTCGATATGTATTACAAAATTTATTATGAAAGGATTTTCTTAGTTTTTCTTTTGTCATAAAACAACACATTTTTCCTTGTTTGTTTTGTACTTTATTAGGAATTTCCATATCAAGCATGATCACATTTGATCTTGTCATAAGTTAGAATTATATGACAGTCGATTGTCCTAGCATAAGTTTAACAAGTTATTTTAGGAAAGAGTTCATAGCTTTGTGTATATGTATGTGATTGAGGATCAATAGCAAATAAGACAATTTTCTCCATACGTTTCTTTATGGTACCAGAGTAAATCCTGGTCTAAGAAATTGTTTTTGTCTCTTGTTTTCATGGCTGGAGATGAAATCAAAAACACAGACAACAACAAACAAGTTGTTGATAGTGGAGAAAAAAATAAGAATAGGGAAATTGTTGATGGAGGGAAGACAAGGAAGACTATCTCTCCCTACGACATAACCCCAAATGAAAATCCTGGAAGTTTGGTGACACAAGTCCAATTGAAAGGAGAAAACTATGATGAATGGGCGCGTTCACTCCGAACCGCGTTGAGAGCTAGAAAGAAATTTGGCTTTGTAGATGGAACGATCAAGAAACCAGATGATGATTCACCAGATCTTGAAGATTGGTGGGCCAATAACTCGTTGTTGGTCTCATGGATCAGGAATACCATCGAGCCATCATTGCGTTCCACCGTGTCTCACATGGAGGTGGCACATGACTTGTGGAAGGATATCGAAGAGAGGTTTTCAATTGTCAATGGTCCGCGTATACAACAACTGAAAGCAGAACTTGCAGATTGCAAACAGAAGGGATCAACCATTGTGACCTATTTTGGTAGGCTGAAAAAGTTGTGGGAGGAATTGGCAAATTATGAGCAAATACCAACTTGCAAGTGTGGCCTGTGCACTTGTAACATAGGAGTTGTGCTTGAAAAGAAACGTGAAGAAGAAAGGGTGCATCAGTTTCTCATGGGACTCGATGACACAACATATGCAACAGTGAGATCAAATGTGCTCACTCAAGATCCGCTGCCTACTCTTAACAGAGTTTACTCTGTCCTCGTGCAAGAAGAGCGAGTGTGTACCATAACTCGTGGAAAAGAAGAGACTGGTGAAGTGATGAGTTTCACGGTCTAGGCGGGAAATCAAACTCGTGGAAAAAATGAAGGAAGAGACAAGACCATGTTGTGCAGTCACTGTAATCGTTCGGGACATGACCCAAATAGTTGTTTTCAGTTGATTGGTTATCCCGAATGGTGGGGAGAGCGACCACGAGGTGCTGGACAAGGAACTAAGCGAGGGAAAGAAGGGATGACTTCGGGAGGCAGAGGACGTGGAGGACCAATGAAAGTTAATGCCATGCAAATTGAGAGTAATAGCACCGCTGAAAATGTCAACGACCTGAGTAATGAGCAGTGGGAAGTGTTGTTGAATCTTGTGCGGAATGTTAAGACAGGGGCAAACGAAAAACTCATTGGTAAGCAAATTTCAATGAAATGGATAATTGACATGGGAGTCACTCATCATATGACTGGACAACTGAACTGTTTGTCTAATATACAAGATGTGAAACATTGTCCTGTGAGTCTTCCAAACGGGAAACACTTGGTTGCTACGAAAGAAGGAACAATGGTGCTTTGTGATTCATTGAGCCTGACCAATGTGCTCTATGTGCCTAACTTGCATTGCAATTTGATATCAGTGACACAATTGCTTGATAATTCTGATTATGTTATTCAGTTTACTAAGCAATTTTGTGCTATACAGGACCCCACATTGAGGATGCTGATTGGAGTGGGTGAACGAAGGGAGGGGCTCTACTAATTTCAAAGAATGGGTGTTGTTGCAACAGTGATGCAAGCTGGAGGTGGAAGCACGTTTAACTTGTGGCACAAGAAATTGGGACATCATTCATCTAAGGTTGTAGAGCTTGTTCCAAATGTTAAGTCTGGAAGAAGTAGTAGCATGTGTAATCGAACTTGTGATGTTTTCCTAAGAGCAAAACAAACGCGAGAAAGTTTTCCTTTAAGTAATAATACAAGTCTTGATGTTTTTGAATTGATTCATTGTGATTTGTTTGGACCGTATCGAACCCCGTCTCATTGTGGTGCACGATATTTTTTTAACTATTGTTGATGACTGCTCAAGTGCAGTGTGGCTTTATCTCTTGACTGATAAGAAAGAAGTATTTGTGAACTTGCAAAATTTTATAACTATGGTGGGACAACAATTTAATAAACCAGTGACAACGGCACAGAATTCGCATGCTTAGGCTTCTATTTTCGTGAATTTGGTATTTTTCATGAAACTTCTTGTCCGGGCACACCTCAACAAAATGGACGGGTGGAACGGAAGCATAGGCATATACTTAATGTGGCTCGAGCATTGCGTTTTCAAGCTGCTCTTCTTGTTGAATTTTGGGGGGGAATGCATCTTAACTGCAGGATATTTAATCAATCGCACTCCGTCACTTGTTTTGCATGGGAAAACACCATATTAAATATTGCATGGTAAACTACCTTCACTTGAACACATACGTGTTTTTGGTTGCCTTTGTTACATGCACAATCAACATCACAGAGGGGATAAATTTGCTGCTCGCAGCCGGAAATGCATCTTTGTCGGATATCCTTTTGGAAAAAAAGGATGGCGTGTGTATAATGTAGAATTAGGAGCTTTTTTGGTATCGCGTGATGTTGTGTTCAATGAGAATAAATTTCCGTATCAAGCTACTGATCTGGAAGTGCAAGGTGCTACCTCACATGAGTTTGAAGCAAGTCTGATGACAGAGTTTGAGAGTAATGATGATAGTGGCTCTATAGTATGTACTGATGAAGTCACTGTATCTGACCAAATTGGTGGAGCTACGGATGTTTCCTCACGCAAATGGTGACCCAACTACTGATCGCTTAGGAAGAGGTCAACGCACGAAAATCCCATCCACGCGTCTTAACGGTTATGCGACAAATACAATTTGTAATTCGATCCCCTCTCCTAGCTCATCCAACTTCTCACATGCCTCACGTACGCAATATCCGATAGCGGATTATGTGGATTGTTCAAAATTTTCTCTGAAACATAGGAAATTTCTGGCAGCTGTCACAACAAACATGGAACCTCGAACTTTTGCGCAAGCTGCAAAAGATGTAAGATGGCGTGAGGCAATGCAGCACGAGATCCAAGCCTTAGAAAGCAATGGTACTTGGACGTTTGAGCCACTTCCACCATGCAAGAAAGCCATAGGATGCAAGTGGGTTTATAAAATCAAATACCATTCAGACGGATCTGTTGAACGATTCAAAGTTAGACTTGTAATTTTGGGAAACAACCAAATAGAAGGCCTAGACTACAATGAAACCTTCGCACCTGTCGCGAAGATGGTAACTGTTCAAGTATTCTTGGTTGTTGCAATAGCTAAGCAGTGGGAGTTGCATCAAATGGATGTGCATAATGCCTTTCTACATGGCGATCTTGAGGAGGAAGTATATATGAAGCTGCCTCCTGGTTTTAATTCTTCTATTCCCGACCATGTTTGTCATCTCCGTAAATCCTTGTATGGACTAAGGCAAGCCCCGAGATATTGGTTCGCTAAGCTTGCTGGTGCTCCAAAGCGATACGGTTTCGAGCAATCATACTCTGATTACTTTTTGTTCTCGTTGCATAGAGGTTTTGTACAAATTCATGTCTTAATTTATGTCGATGATCTTATTTTCTCAGGAAATAATAGTGCTTCCATACAAACCTTCAAACACTATTTGAGTAATTGCTTTCATATGAAAGATTTGGGCACACTCAAATATTTTTTGGGTATAGAAGTGGCACACAATCCTACAGGTTTGTTCTTATGTCAACGAAAATATGTGCTGGATATAATCTCTGAATCTGGACTCTTGGGGGCTAAACCCGTTGGATTCCCTCTAGAACAAAATCATCAACTTTCCTTGGTCGATGGACCACCTATTTCTGATCCAGAGCGTTATCGTCGATTGGTTGGTCGTCTCATCTATTTGTCAGTCACACGACCTGAATTGTCTTATAGTGTTCACACACTTGCATAATTCATGCAAAATCCACGACAAGAACATTGGGATGCTGCACTCCGTGTTGTGCATTACTTAAAAGGCAACCCAGGGCAAGGCATTCTTCTTCGCGCTGATTGTGATATGCAGCTATCTGCATGGTGTGATTTTGACTGGGCTAGCTGTCCGTCAACTAGACGATCACTTACTGGCTGGTTTGTGCTTAGTGGCAACTCCCCCATTTCTTGGAAAACGAAGAAACGACATATTGTGTCTCGCTCATCCGCGGAAGTAGAATACCGCTCCATGGTTGCTACTACATGTGAAATTGTTATTAAGTCTTGGTGTTGCTCATGCTCTCCCCATGAAATTGTATTGTGATAGTCAAGTTGATCTTCATATCGCCGTTAATCCTGTTTTTCATGAGCGTACGAAACACATTGAGATTGACTGCCACTTTGTGCGTAATGAAGTTATGAGTGGCAACATCACTACCAATCATGTTTCTTATCAAACACAACTCGAGGACATCCTCACAAAAGCCTTGGGAAAGAAGCAATTCAACTACTTTCTGTGCAAGTTGGGCATTCACAATTTGCATGCTCCAACTTGAGGGGGGTATTAGGAATTTCCATATCAAGCATGATCACATTTGATCTTGTCATAAGTTAGAATTATATGACAGTTATAAATAATGTAAATTGATTCTGTCAAACATAAATGTTGGTTCTTTCATAAATTAGAATTATATGACAGTTGACTGTCCTAGCATAAGTTTAGCAAGTTATTTTAGGATAGAGTTCATAGCTTTATGTATATGTATGTGATTGAGGATCAATAGCAAATAAGACAATTTTCTCCATACGTTTCTTTATACTTTATTCACATATTTTGTGGTCGAAAGCATTTCCTTTAAAGATAAATTTGTTGGTTTGGTGTTTGATTCTTAATCGAATTCCAACGAGATAATTTAGTTCGAAGAAGAGTGCTCTCTCCCAATGACCAAATTTGTACGGGAGGTTGTGGATTCAACGAGGTCAGAGGACATCTTTTCGTCACATATGATTTTCAGGTAAAATTTGAATGACAGTTTCTTGTTGGTTAGGCTTTTCAACGGCAGTGCAAGGGAATTTATCAGATCATCTTCTTCAGTTTGTGGGTCATGGTGGATTTTCAAAAAAGAAAATTGGAAGACATTTAACATAATATGGCTCTCAAGACTCTGGATACTTTGGAAAGAAAGAAATAAGAGCATATTTCAGCAAAAGGAGGAACATATTCAATCTTTAGAGGAAAAAAAGTTAATCTTCATGTTTTCTAGTGGTTTAAATCAACATATCCTATGTTTGATTTTGACTATAATTGTTAGAGGTTTAATCCTTTTTTTGTCTAATGGTTGTTATTGGTTTTTCCTCTTGTTTTGTTTGTTCGTTCTTGTATTGGATAACGTTGTATCTTTATAACTTTCCAATGTATTCTTAAGCACATCTTGTACCGAAGACCTTTTGGTTTTATAATATAATTCATTTTAGCCTGTTAAAAAATAATTAGGACAATTATTGATAATTACTGTTACATTAAATCAAAGAACAACAAATAAATAAGAACAATTACTCAAAAAAAATAAAAAAAATAAATAGGAACAAAGTTTCTCAACAAAAACAACAATTATAAAGGAATGGATGGAGTAGCACACTAAGCTACACAGACACTCATATTTCTTTTTCTTCAAATAACTAGGGGTTAGGACTCACATATTTTAGATGTAAAGAAGTGGAAAAGTACGAAGTTCAAACTCAACCCTTACATAATAATATCATTATGCCTCTCAATTAAGTTGTACTTAAGTCACGTAGATTGACGTGTCTTTTTATAGATTCACGCATTAGAGCACTCATTTTACATGGTCATGATAAATATTGATATGTGCTTAAGAAAAATTCGTGATTAGGAGAAAAAACTTAAACCGTATTTATTTTTAAAATAATTATATTTTAATTTTTTTTCGTGCGTTCAAATCATTTTTGAGTAAATAGTCACTTTAGTCCTTGATTCTGCAGCTCGCTGTCCCATAGGTTCCTGACTCAAGATTAAATACAAATAAATCCCTGACTCAACACTTATGTTATCACTTTAGTCCATGACATTAAATAATTATGTTAAGTGATGATGTGACATATGAGGTGTTACAATGACTAAAGTGAAGGTAAAAAATGGTCACTTTGGTCCCTGAACCAAAAATCAATATCCTCAAATTGAATCTCAAATCCTTAAATCCCTAAATCTCAAACCCCTAAATGTCATATAATTCTCTCTTTTGTTCAAAATCAATCATCCATTAAAAACCAACTTTATTTTAGATCCTTGACTGTACATACTTACTATCAGTTAAGTCCCTGACAATAAACATGAAATTTCACTAAGTTCTCTAACAAGTTGCTAGTTTAACATGCTACCTACTTACAACACTAAGGTATTGTGTTAAATACAAAAATAATATCATAACACTTGTCAAAATGATTCCATAATTGAATGCCAAAATGTTTTCATAACATATCTAGTGTTGCACAAGTTATGTTTTCCCAAAACTCTTCACCTTGTTTTCCAAAGAAGATTATGGATGCAAATTATTTTTTTCAACTTTCACAAAAAAGAAAGATACTAAGAGGTTGAGAAAATGCATACACTAGTTATATTATGAAAATATTTTAGTATTCAATTATGGAATCATTTTGACAAGTGTTATAATAATATTTTGGTATTTAACACAATACCTTAGTATTGTTAGTAAGTAGCATGTTAAACTCACAACTTGTTAGGGACCTTAGTGAAATTTTGTGTTTATTGTCAGAGACCTAACTGATAGTAAGTATGCGTGGTCAGGGATAAGCATGGCAATGGGGCGGGGTGGGGACAGGTTTTACATTCCCCGTCCCTATACCCGATTCTCATATGCTTACCCGTTACCTTACCCATACCTAACGAGGATGAGAAATTGAACCCCATCCCCAACGGGTTCGGGTATCCCCGCCCCATCTCCGTCCCTGCATTGAATAATTTTTTTAAATAAAAAATAGAAGTTTTTTTGCAACCCCTGAGAAATGTTGTAATGCATTATCCAACAATATGCTCACTTTAACATTTGTTAGACCGGTTGATTTAGTTGCTCCTTTCAATATCCATGTTAGTTTTTATTGTTGGAACAAAATGTGTTTAACATTACCCTTTGAGTTTTGATTATAACAAGGTATTAAAAATTGTCAATTGGATATGCTAATATTTGTTCAAGTGTGCAGGACCATAGACAAAAATTTAGTGTCACTTTTTAAAGCATAGGTTCTGGAAGAACAAATGAGAACAATGGAATCAACAAGCAGGAACCTTGAAGCATCTGAAGAAAAGAGGTTCTGAAGACAAAGTGCTCCTGAAGTGCTGACGTCATCAGAAGCACCTCATCAGAAGCAAGATCACCAGAAGCAGTTTTCATCAGAAGATTATCAGAAGCTGAAGATCATCAGAAGATGAGAGAATTGAAGCTTCAAAGGATGTTCAAATGATTTAATCTCGCCTATCATTGCAGAAGACTTGAAGATTAAAGCAACGACTAATTCAAATGGATTTGAAGGCATTGGATGCTTTTTCGTTGGAGAGAGTTGAAAAAAGGACAATTGTACGAAGTGTAGAACCACTATCTCCACTACTCTGTTAGTGACAAGAATAACAGATATGCCTGCACCAATGTCCCTTCAGACTTGGAATGGATTTGAAATTGATCCTTCATAGGACAATAACCATATCAGGCAAAAGATCATTGGTGATTTGATCAAGCTTCAAACGACTCTTTTTTATGTGCTGGCAATTCAACGTCTCTTTCACACCTCTATATAAAGGAGTGAAGACTTAGAGAATGACAAGACTCAACAACAATTTTCAAGCGCCAAAACTCTGCTGAAATTATTATGCATCAAAAGTTCACTTAGAATTTCTTAACAACTTTCATATCTTAGAAATTCTAGAGTCTTAAGAGTCTGTATCTGATTTGTATTGTGAACATCACTGATTGTATATCAAGTGTTCAACCTCAAACAAATTTCTTTATAATTCTGTTTGAATAGAAGTCTCTTACTTGTGTGCCTGAGCATAGGAAGTCTCTTGATTTAGTTCAGGAGCATAGGAAATCTCTTGCAGTTGTGCTTGAGTAGTTTGAAGTCTCTTGCTAGTTGTAGCAGTGAGCAGTTGTAATCAGATATTACATTTTTAGTGAACTCTCCTTGGAAGTGCAAGGGGGACAGGACTACTTCCGGTTTATGGAAGGAACTTGTATAATTGCTTTGTGTCTTTCTTCTCTCTCTCTGTTTTTATCCGCTACATTTAGATTCTGATTATCACTTCAGAAGTTGAACTCTATCTGCTTCTGATCAGTGACTTTAGTAGGAGAAATTGAAGAAAAAGTAAACACAATTCAACCCCCCTTCTTGTGTTTTTCTAACCTTCATTTATAACACGACAATTATCAAACAAAATAACATGGCATATCAACACAAAATAGTTTTCTGCATTTGGGACGGGTTTGGGTATAGTTCGGGGTGGGTACCTATATACCTGTTACCCATCCCGTACCCGTGTTTTGAAATCGGGGAAAACCCAAACTCATACCCAAACCCAATCAAAACGAGGAAAACCCGTCAAATTGGGTTTGGTTCGGATGGTTAACCACAGGTATAGGTTTTGTTGCCATGCCTTGTCAGGGACCTAAAATAAAGTTGGTTTTTAATGGATGATTGATTTTGAACAAAAGAGAGAATTAGATGACATTTAGGGGTTTGAAATTTAGGGATTTAAGAATTTGAGATTCAATTTTGGGATATTGATTTTTTGTTCAGGGACCAAAGTGACCATTTTTTACTTTCACTTTAGTTCTTGTGACACCTCATATGCCACATCATCACTTAATAGAATAACTTAACGTCAGGGACTAAAGTGATAACAGAAGTGCAGAGTCAGTGACTTATTTGTATTTAATCCTGAGTCAGAGACCTATGTGACATCGAACTGCAGAATCAAGGACTAAAGTGACTATTTGCTAAATTATTTTTATTTTATGTTGTGACAACCCAACAAATATTTCTTAATTATGTTTAGAGTATTACTTTTCCCACCCTATAGGATTCTCGTGCGCCTTGCGTTTTTCCAAAAATGCTCTTGTGCAGTCCGGATTTTAAAATCCGAATTCATGTTTACTATTTTGGATTTTATAATCCGGACAATTCTTATGTATAATCAGTCATCTTACTCTCTCACATTTCAGCAGTTTTGAGTTTTGCTTTTAAAAACAACAAAAAAACTAAGTAAAAGATGCTAAAAACCTGTCAAATAAAATCATAAAAATACCACCAAAAAATTCTAAAAATCAAATAAAACTAGTGCAAATTTTTTCGGATTTTTCTGAGAATATGAATAATTAAAAAAAAATGAAAAATGGGTCTAAACAATGAAATTTTGGATTTTGAGGGGCGGAGTCCCATAATAAGTCACTTCTAAGGGTGTCCTGGTCCTTGAATTTTTTCTGATTTTTTGGGGAAGTTTCAGAGCTATCTGATCAAGTACCCCAAAAACCCAATTTTTGACTAAGAACATGTAACAATGACCCAAAACAAAAGGATAAGAGTTAGGAAGATTAATATTGTTCCTAAAATGGCTATACATGTTACAAACATGTTTAAGATTTGTGCTTCGGATTATATAATCCGAACTGTTTTACTTTGAAAAATGGTGTTTAAGGAGTTTCCGGATTATGTAATCCAGAAACATCATGTAACGCACTCTATTTTTGAAGTTTTCGGATTACAAAATCTGGAAAAATCCGTAACTCCATATTTACCCTATATCAAAGGAAAATATCATTCCGGATTATAAAATTCGAAAACCTCCAAAGCCTTTTTGATAAAAACGCAGGACACGTGAGAATCCTATACGATAAGAAAAGTAATACTCTTATGTTTAATGCCCCATCCAATCAATCTTCTTTTGAAAGTGGAAGGGTCACTAAGCCAGCCACATCACATGGATGGATCTATGATTGCACGGCATAAAGCACAATAGCACATAAGTAGTGGAAAGTGGAAATTCGAAAAGTTGTTTTTTCTATTTTTATCTTATTTTAATAATTTTTTTCTTAAAAGGATGCAAACTTTTTATATTTATTTTTATTAAAAATTATAAATCAAAATCATATTGTTTTTTTTCAAGTAGTTTAGTGGCTAAAAGTTCACATTTTTAAAGGTGAATAAATGAAGAATATAGTGTTCGAATCGGTCTATACATATATAATGTAATTTCTCTATCAATTGAATTAAACTAATGGAGATCTAAATCACATTGATTTATTGTTTGTATTTGATGAGATTGGGACCAAAATCACATTTCTTCAATTTCGCATTTGTTGCATATTTGATCCCAAGTCACATTTTTACCCAAAAAAATGATTTTCAACGTTGGAAAAGGTAAACTTTACTTTCAAAAGTGATATTTTATCTTGAGATTCAATTTAACATATGGAAAATAAATCACAACTTTTGGAGATCAAATATCAATCATTTTAGTGCAAAAGATCTAGGTTGAGACTAAAAATCGTAACAAACATGAAAATTGAAAGGTTAAAAAGTTTAATTTTAAATAGATGAACTATTTTTGTGAATCTAATAAAATATAATGAACAAAAGTGCAATCAAACATATGAAGTATGAAAATCACACTAAAAAATTTTCTTTCCGTTAACCCTATGTTAACACTGTAAAAAAAAGTTTATGAAACTCACAGAAATATTTTGCTACATGCTGTTTTGCAAAAAAAAAAAAGAAAACAAAGAATCAAATAGTAAATTATTAAACATGTTTCAAGCTATTTTATTTAAAAATACACATTCACATTATCCAGGTTCCCTCTGCCTTGTTTTGTCTCTTGTTGCATAAATTAATTCAACTAATAGTTCTCGAATCCTTCTCTCTTGTCTTCACTCAAATATTATACACATAGAACAAGCCATTAATCTGACAAATGCATGTTATTTAGAGTTTTCAAGTTTCAACCCTCGGGTTTTATATGGCTTATAAAAAATATGTACGCGCCTAACTTGTCTTCTAGCTATGTCTTTAGTGTCCTTTGTCCAGGATTACAGGAATAAATTAAGGGATTGGATTTGTCATTTGTCAAATAATCAGAAAAATTAAATCTAAATTTTTACAAGCTGTAAAACATTATTAAACTTAAGGGAATAGTAAATTGTATATGCTAATTATATTGTTTTTTTGTTAACCATCCAGTTTTCTGGAGAAAGGGTTCTGCTAATTTGAAGTTCGACCGAAACATAAGTAAAATCGGATGAGAATCAAACTTGGATTCTAGTTTAAAAATGTATTAGCATATTTAAATTTCAATATTGATTGTATAATTATTCATAAAGTTTGATGGGTTAAAATGTATGCAAATATTACATTGAGAATCTAGCATGAAAGTAAACACTATGTTTCGTCACTATGTTAAAGCACTTGTTCCAATATGTAATTCTTCGTTGTTCTGCACTTGTGTGAAATTCGTTATTAGCCTCTCTTTTATGAATCAAACATCTTTTGTGCGTAACTGTTAAAACTAATTCTTCAAATTGGAGGTTGGATTCGAACACAGAATCTATGATTAAACTGAAAGAAACTTTATACTATCTCATCCAAGTAATATTGAGTTGTGATTAAAGAAAATGAAAACATGATGTTTTTATATATTTTTATTTTAGTGATCAACACCGTGTATTGGAGTTATGTTTTGAACGTAAGAATTAAAAATTGGTTTAATATTAAACAACAAATTACACGTTAAACAAAACACACTATAATTTGTGTGCTACCAACCTCTGCTAAAACAAAAAAGAATAATTAAAGTTTATTTGGTGCAATGATCGATGAATGTGAATGGAGATCGAAGAAAAAGACATAGCATAAGTCAAAAGAATGTGATAATTTGGGAGTGAATAAGTGGAAGAAGTGATACTTTAAAGATGTGATCATGTGATATATATTCTGGGTTTTGACAACGCGGGGATCGTGTCGCATCATTACACAGGCGCGTAATGCGTCGCTAGGAATTAGAATATTTTATTCATCATCCGCGGATATTCATAGTCTACACTTTACACTATCCGATCAAAAAAAAATGTAGTTTACACTACACACCCACCACGTTACTATTTTTTATAGAAAAAAAAAACTACTGCATGGATAATAGATGATTGCTATGTTAAATTCTTTGAAATTTGAAAAATATTATTGAAATATATTAGTAAAAATCGGAAGGAGAACAAAAATAAAAATCCTTTTTTAGTACCGATGTTGAGTCATGAGGGGGAGCATGGGAATGACTTATATTGTGTTTAGAACAACCATTTGAGTCATGAGGGGAAGCATCAAGATCAGGGTTCAGAACTTAAACACTACATTTTAACAAAACTTTAAGGTATTGAGTATATGAACATTCTTACTTATAAAATGTTCAATCGTTATTTTGAAAATTTTAACTCACATTTGCCACACAATAGACATGACACGTCGTTTAGGCCTGCCAAAAGCAACGAGTATCATAAGCTCAACTTCGAGGTGTTTGTGATGTTTGGATCAATTTTGAAACAAAAAAAAAAATCTAATCCAAAATGAAAAACGACATGTGATTCATATTGGATGACTATTTAGAAAGAAAAAAAAACTATCTGATTTGATCCAATGGTTTAATTTAAATATCTAAAATGCAACATGTAATTTAATTTAATGATATTGTACATACAAGGTAAAATAATAGATTTGATGTAAAATATAACATAAAATATATTAACAAATTAACATTACAAAATAAAAGTTATTGATTGTGTTTGAAACATATGAATAGTAAAAATAAAAAATAAATTAAACTAATAAGTATTATTTAAAGAAAATAAGAAACAATAGATTAATGCAATATATAATACTAAAAAAACAATTCAAATTATCTTAATTGTTTAGTTAGGTTTAATTTTGATAAAAACAACATCCAAACACAAATTTTTTTCTTTGTTTTGCATTTTTTGATTTTTTTAGATCGATTTGCGGTTTTATTTGAGACCGTTTTAATTTGAACACCCTTAATTAAAATTGTTGGGACTTGGGTAACTTGTGACCAATTCTCGCTATCTATGACCTCGTTCCAAGTACAAACCAAGCTTTGTTTTCTTTTTTCATGTGAAGTTTTAGTTCATGCTTACAAAATTTGAAGAAATCCGTGTTCTTTAGGGTCTCGATTGATTATTTGCGGTATATCGAATTCGACCAAGGGGGTGGTTTGGCATGCTTGTGGAAATACTCTTTTGATTGTCGCTTGATTAAACATTCCTCAAATTTCATTAATATGGAAGTCATAATCAATACTAGTGGGGATCATTTCTAAAATGATTGCATGCATATGCATTTTGCTAATGTGAAGTTGATTAGTAGTTGTTATTCATCTATAAGATCATAAGTTCACTGCCTCTACTAACGTGAAAATTTCAATAGTGAGTGATCTTTAAATATTTTTATTAGTGTTTGTGGACATTGTCTATTTTAAAACCGGTGAACCCCGAAGTCAAACATATATTTTGTATCTAAAAAATACTAATGTTAAGTGTAAGTGTTGATATAATTTCTAATTAAATTTTGGCGTACTTGCATGATAGCAATTTGTCTTTAAACAGAAATAATAGCAAGGAATTATTTATTAATTGAAATAAAATTTTGTTAAAAAAAAGGAAAAAATGAAGAAAAATTTATTCAGCATAAATCAGTCAAAGGAAAAAAGTATTCAGTATAAAGACTAAAAGACCAAAATTTAGCCGCGCATCCGGCGGCTGTTTCATTCAGGAGGTCCAAACCTATACATATGATTTTAACATAAATTAATGCTAAACTAGATTTCGTCAACAAAAAAAAAAAAAACGTAAATGTTAAACTAGATTTTGTCCAAAAACTGCTAAACTAGATAATACAAATAATTAATTCAACAAAAAAAACTTGTAATAATTACTAATTCTAACTGCTAGTTTATTTGAAAAAGAAAAAGCTTAATTACAGTTTTCTGTTAGAAAGTTTAATCACAATTTTGATCCTCTTATTTTTACCATTTAGTGGATTTGAATCATCTATTTCTGCCTTGTCCGTACTTTGGTGCGCTGTGGCCGTTGGTACGAGCTTGGCTTGGTGTTGTGGGGTCGAATCTCAGTTTATATCAGACCATTTCTTGCAATTTATTAATTATGCAGGTGGTTTGAGAGTGCGACCTTCGTTTTTTCATCTCATTTGACTATTGTGTGTTTGGATTTTGTGGAATGAGCGGAATGATAGAGTTTTCAGAAAAAAAAACAAAGCTCTCTACCGCATATGTTAGATAAAGTAAAATCATATTCCTTGTAGTGGCTGAAAGCTAGTAATGTTGTTTTTAGCTTTGGTACTCATAATTGGTGGTTGAACCCGCTCTTATGTATGGGTATTGACTAACTGTTTCGTAATTCTGACTAGATTGTGTTTCTTTCCGTGATTGTTATGGCACACCTTGTGTTGCAGCAATTACGTTTTCGATGTTAATATATTCCATTATTGTTTGTTAAAAAAATACCATTTAGTGGGTTTGATACTTCTATTTTAAAATCTGAAAGTTTTAGTTATTCTAAAAAATATTTGGTCTAAAATATGATGATATAAAATGTTTAAGTAAATTTTTTTTAGAATTTTCTTAAATTTCCATTGATTATGAGCTTGCTACTATGGTATTGAAATAAGGATTTAAGGGCATTGTTTGATAGACATTAACAATGTATGTTTATCGTTTGTGTGCGACCAAAAGAGTGAATGTTTGTGAGTGGAAGAACTTAATTATGGTAAAGAATGATAGTAGGAAATTCATGAGGATATTGAGATTGGACTTACAAGTTAGGGAGTGAGTTGTAGGACAAAGAAGTTTACGTAAAGTTTTAAGGATTTCGTTGATGTTGCAACGGTTAGTGAATGAAAGTAAGGCGTCGTAACGACCCATTCTGAATTAAAAGCTTTTTTTTTTTTTTTAGACAATTATGAATTAAAAGATTTGGAGCCTAATCATTTTTTTTTTTACAATATATACTATATCATTTAAAATATATTACACAGCCAATATTTTTTAGTTCAAAAATATGACGGAGGGAATAAAATTGTCAAACTTTAAAATAGTGAAATCAAATTCACAAAATGGGGAGAATTAATAGAGGACCGAAATTGAGACTGTGCCTATATTAAATTAATTATTTTATCTAATTGTTGCTATATATTTTTTTCCACGCAAATGAAGATAAATATAAATAAATTAGAAAATATTGCTATTTTATAATTTTTTTGAGGGGTGCTATTTTATAAGGGCACTGATTAAGAAGTCAAATATAGTAATATTTTTCATTGAAAGTTGTGTATTCAATGCATTAAAAACTTAAAATGTTTTCCTTTTGACTTAAAATTTTCTCTTTTGACATCCTTAACCAAAGACACCGGTTAATATGACCCATTTTATAAAATTGTTAGTCATTGTCACGAATGTATGTATAATATACAATATTAATTTGGTGAGGTTTAGGCTGTCTTTGAAGAAATGCGAGTAATTTATCCATCATTCAATAAAAATTAATTACATAAGTAAATTTGTGAGTGATACTCATGAATTAATTTTTACTCCACTTGCAAATTATTCATGTTGTTACTTTTTATTTTTTGTTGGATAAGTTACCTCGATTCATCAAACGCAACTTAGGAAAAACCTATTAATTTGATATTTAATTTAAAATACTTTTTATATATTAAAACAATATCAAATAAAGAAAGTAAAGTATTTTATGGGCTGTTTGATGCATTTGAATTGAGAAGGTCATGCGGAGCAGACAAACGTATAAATGTTCAATTCTATGATGTCTTCGTTTGTTATTTGTGTTTTGGCCTCTGACGGCAATTGACTTGAACCAATCTATTTATTGTTCTTTCAATGTTCAAACACTTTTTACTCCTATGTTATGGGACCAGACCTAATCAGAAGCAGAAATGTCTAACATGTTGTGTAGTAGTTGAATGCTTTTTCTTGAAGAGGGTATGTTGAATGCTTGAGCTCTTTGAACTTGAGTTGAACGTCAAAGCACATATCAAAGTTCCCTCTTCAAGTTGCACAAATCAGAGAGCAAAACCATTGCGTTGCTGACATGATCATCACAATGCTGGATAAAGTAACAGGATTTGACATCAAAGTATTTCCAATAATTTACGTTATTAATATTGCATAATAAGTTATTTTTAAATTGAACACTCTTATACATATGCGCAGTTTTGTTAGGTGTGTATCCACCTTTTAATTTTTGTTTTGTTCTGGTAGACTAGTGGCGGGGGCTTATACATTTAAACGTGAAGAAGTCGAGTGTCCAAGATTCGAACCACGACCCCTGTATAGATTATGCAATGTCTCTAATAATTGAACTAAACTCACAAAGACCACATTTTAATTATTTTAAAATAAATTTAAATTTAAAATTATTTTGCTTATAATATAGCGTCGGTGTCCAATAAAACTTTTTTTAGTATCAATTTCTTTGCTAAATGGTTCATTGAGTCATTTAAATTTAATGTTTATACAAGATTAGTCATTAGTTTTTTAGTTTTAAATTAATCCTTTATGTCAAGTGAACAACAAGTTAGTTGTTTAAATATTTTGGTAACAAATTGATCATTTTTTCATTGTAAACCCTAATTTAAAAAACGAGGAATTTGAATCTATCAACTTAACGCTAAATATCCACATAAATATATTTAATTGAGTTTAGTGGAAAGATGATGATGATGCATATATTTTATGATTTAAAGGAATAAATGTATACTTTTATTTATAAACATAAAATATCAATTTAAAATTTATTAAAAAGTTGAAAGACCAGATCAAATACAAACATTAAACTTAAATACCAAACCATCTTGTTTTTTATTTGAAAAAAATTTGTGGGTTAAGTTTGCAACATTTACATTGTCAAAAATAAAAAGGTTGACATTTACAATTCAGAACAATTTTATTAGTGACATATTGATGAAGTTTCAGAGTCAAACAATATATAATTCCCACCAAATACGAGCAAACTGATAGAGGACAAATAAGTAATTTCAATTTAAAAGCGAGTGAAGACGTCACAATTAGCTGAAGAATTATGATGGAATAAGACTTTTTTCCTTCCCACTTCCCAGTTCCCAACATAACTAGGCGAAATGGCAAACGCAATATGAATCAATAATTCACACTCAACCTACAGAGACGCGGTCCATATTGAAGAGTATTTTACTACTTTTAGAAAGAAAAAAATATATTTTCTTTTTTATTTTTAAAGGAAAAACTATATGGAGTATTTTCTTTCATTAATAAATTTCTTTTGACTTCTTATTAAACTTTCATATAATATTCCTTATTTTGAATATACTACTATTTATTCTTTAACAAGTCGCATTTAATGAAATCATAAAACAAGAAAAAATAAATAAATCTCACCTGCTATGACTAACACCTTCGATGTATTCATACTATGGGAGCCAGATGGAATAATTCAGTTATTCACACTAGCTGTAAAATGAACGCAGTTTTTTTATTGCACTTGGAATTTGAAATCTTGAATTTTAGCCCGGTTTATATATTTTTTTTACTGGTGGCCAGAGTTCGAACTTCGGACTTTGCATATATTATGCATTGTTCTTGTCCATATACAATTTGGATCTATTAACATTTTATACGATATCACAGGTTCAGATTAAATCATCATATTTTTTTTTCTCATTGTTTATTTGAGTATGCAATGATCAAGGAATGCTAATTTTCCTTTAAATAAAATGACTTTTTAACTTTTTTTGGTCAAGTTCTTTTGAACATTTTTTTATTTTGTCAAAAATGAGTTTTTATTTTTAACTTAAAATTGACAATCTTAAACGAACCGCGGATTCCTCAGTAAGAGGTAAACTAGGAAATGTAGACCCCACATGACAACCAGCTCTTTAAATACCCCTCAAGAGGACTTGATCCATTCAAGAACAGCACAACTTGAAAATAAAATTAATACTACAACAACTACTTCAACCTCTCTTACAAGGACGCTGTCTTCACCTCCTCACAAAGTTTCTTCAATTCAATTCTCTTCATCATGATGCAATTCAGTTCAAGCACCTTACCTGCTCACAACCTTCATAAATTTCAAGCACTAAGATGTCCTAGTTTTAGATGCCACTCTTCTTCCATTAAACAACCTTCATCTTTTGCTTCTCTTCAAACCAATAACTCATCTACTTCTAGGTCATCACATCTCTCAAATTTAGATAAGTTTCTTGATATCCAAAAGCCTTTGGAATCATCTTCAACCAACCAATTTCAACAACCAATACAACCTATCCATAAAAGCGACAAAAAAGGTAAAAACTTTCTTGAAGGACTTAACCTAGCAAAACTATGGCCAGAGATCAAAGCAGCTGAAGAAATCTCCCCCCGCCACCTGAAACGCTTACAGCGTCTTCTTTCCAAGACTGCCGAGTATTCTCCAAGAAATATCATTGGGAGAAAGTGGAGGGAATATCATGGCAGCAACGACTGGAAAGGGATGTTGGATCCCTTGGATGATAATCTCCGGCGAGAGGTTGTTAGATATGGCGATTTGGTTCAAGCTGCGTATCAAGCTTTTCATGCTGACCCTGCCATGTCAACAACTGAAGCACCCCATCATCAAGAGGTGTCGTTGCCAGAGAGATCTTATAAAGTAACCAAGAGTCTGTATGCCACATCATCAATTGGATTACCTAAATGGGTTGATGAAGTGGCACCAGATCTTGGTTGGATGACCCAGCGTTCTAGCTGGGTCGGATATGTTGCAGTTTGCGACGATAAAAGAGAGATTGCAAGAATGGGACGAAGAGATATCGTGATATCTCTTCGTGGAACTTCCACTTGTCTTGAATGGGCTGAAAATATGAGGGCCCAATTAGTTGATTTACCCGAGGATGCTCAGACTCAGGCGCAGGCCCAATCAAAGCCCAAAGTTGAGTGTGGGTTTATGAGCTTGTACAAGACAAAAGGGGCTCACGTGCAAAGCCTATCCGAGTCCGTTGTTGAAGAAGTGCGACGCCTTATTGAACTTTACAAAGGTGAAGAATTGAGCATAACTGTTACAGGACATAGCCTTGGCGCGACACTAGCCCTATTGGTGGCCGAGGAAATTAGCACTTGTGCGCCAAACATGCCACCCGTGGCTGTTTTTTCATTTGGCGGACCTCGTGTCGGTAACAAGGCCTTCGGTGAACACCTTGAAAAGAAAAACGTGAAAGTTCTTAGAATAGTGAACACACAAGATGTGATTACAAGGGTGCCAGGAATATTTTTAAGCGAGGAGCTTGAAGAAAAAATTAAGAATTCCAAGGTTGTTAGTGGAGTTGTTGATATGTTGGAAGAGAACACTCCTTTGGGATATTCACATGTTGGAACTGAATTACGTGTTAATACTAAGATGTCACCATACTTGAAGCCCGATGCTGACATAGCTTGTTGTCATGATCTAGAGGCTTATTTACATTTAGTGGATGGATATATGGCATCTAATTGTCCATTTAGAGCTAATGCTAAGAGAAGTTTAGCTAGATTAATGCAAGATCAAAGTGCTAATGTAAAAAAGTTGTATACTAGTAAGGCTAAAGGCCTATCTGTTAATCTTAATAGACAAGGATCTAACTTGTCTAATCTTAGTAGACAAGGATCCATGTCTATGGCTGCTTGTTGTCCTAGTCCATCATCTTCATGAATGAAAATCAAATTGAACATAAACAATTTTGCCTATATATCGTTTTTGTGTTTGTCTATTACTATTTTTGATCAATTTATTAGACATGAAGTAGAGATATCTTGATGCAAAAAGCAAAGTAACCAAAGACAAACAGTTTTCTTTATTATGATGATACAAATGAAAAAGTAGATATGGACTTGGTTAAAATGAATTTAGAAGTAGGAATCAAATTTAAATTTAAGTTGAAAATTTATCCACTTGAAAGGCTTATGTAGCACATTAAAAGCTTCAGCTTTGTTGGAGAAATTACACAAATCTATATCCTATTATGCCAAAAATAAAAAAGACAGAGCAAATTGGTGATCTGCGGACATTAGTGTGGTGGAAGGTAAAGCTTCAAGCGATTACTTGGAGTTGGATGGTATCATTGGAACAACAGAGTCTCTTTTGAGATGGATTGTAAATAAGTGGTGGACAATGTGCACAATGACAAATACAAATCCTTCGAGTGTAATTTGATTTTCAATAAATGTAGAACCTTTACTCTATACCCATAACACCAGCGAGGTTGTTTTCCGTAGGCGACAAGCAAATAACGATGCTCGTTTTATTTCGCGAGCATCTCTATCGGATGATCCTCCCTCTGTTTTTTTATATGTTTTGGTTTGTATTACTGTTATTTTAAGTGATGAAATGCTTTGATTTTTTTTCTTGCATGAAAAACATTATATAAATATAAAGGTTATAAGAAAAATTAAATATCCGTACACACATGCAATTAAATCAAAAGAAGTATATTTCTTCAATGTTCTCACCAATTGTATCCTTAAAAATTGGATTTTCAAGTTTTTTGTATTGTTATTTTAGACTTTGTAAAATTGTTACTCTTTTTTCATTATGTTATAAGTAATGATTAGTACTTTTATAGTAGATTTTATTTTTGATAAAATTTTAGGGTGAGGGGATGGTGCCCCAGTCCATGGCATGATACTTTTTTGGTAGATGTGTATATAACTATTTTAATCCATAAAAAAAATTAAATACTGTACATATTATGAAGATGAGTAGTATTTTATAGACTAAAAAAATAGCAATGATCAAAACGAGAACAATAATATAACATTATTACTTTATTAAAAAAACATTATGACTATGACAAAGTACAAAAACAAAAAAACAAAATGACATAGACTAAAAACAAAATCTGTCAAAAAAATATTATTAAAAACAAAAAATAGCAAAATTAGCATATTTATTTTTGGGAATAAAATCTTTTTATGATATTGTACCAAAACAAAATCCCCTGCTTGCACAAACACAACAGATAATGTCGGCGGAACAGTAGAAAAAGTCCAAAAGAGAAACAGGAAATAGTGAGAAAAGAAATAGAAAAGCCAGCGAACTAAATTAGTTGGAGTGGTTTGAAAGGATTTGAAGAATAATCATAATTCACACATGACAAGAAAATAGAAACAAACATGGAGACAGAACAACAACACCTACTACCAGCATACGATCCTCTCTCCCACGTTGCAAAGAAGGAACTCTCTCATATCAGATCAGCCCAGAAAGCAGTTCATCTTATCCCTCTTCTTGTTCTTCTTTGTGCTATCATCCTCTGGTTCTTCTCTTCCCCTACTAAGGTTCTCTTCTGTTTTTTAGATTTTCAGTTTTTGATTGGTTTGAAACTGCCTTATTTGCTAACTGCTCTAATTTTTGCTTATGTTATTTCAGATTACATAATTTGATAATGGATGCATAGTTTCAGCATAAGAGGACTAGATTGTTTGTGTTGATCAATTTAATGATAAACAAATATAGAAAGAAGCAAAATTATGTTGTGTTGTATTTGTAACTACTATATCACTGGAATCTAGATGGAAATTTGTGTAACAATAGATTGGTTTCTATGTTTTTTGTTTCAGAATCACTCTTCTATTTTTATTGTATTATTATAACTTGATTGCTTTTTATATATCAGAATGAAAACTCATATTACTAGTGCATCTGTAACTATTTTACCACTGTTTCGATGGAAATTGAACTCCATCCTCTGAGAAAAACGGTCATTTTAAACAATTTTATCATCACTGCTTCATAGCAACTAGGTTAAATCTCCTATGATAGGTAAAAGCACAGTCATTTTCGGCAAGCCAATCATTAGGCTAAATAAAGAGGAAAAAGACCATATAATTTATATAAGCACTAGCTGTACGTATCTAAGTATGGAAAATTCAATACTAGATTAAGTTTATATCCTATAATGAACATAGTATTTCTCTTTACATTCATTGAATAGAGTGTATATATTCAGGTATACATAGGGTGGGGAGAATAGTGAAATGGATCGAGAAGAGATGAAATTCTCTAACTGTAGATATCACAACAATGTCTTTCATTGTGTCAGCCTTGTTTTTCATTTTTGTAGACTCTCGGTAGTAAAATTAGTGTGCTCCAGCAATGGACCAAGCCTTACTAGCTTAGGTATGACAATATTGTTCCTAACAGAACACACCAGCGGGTTGTCCCACTGCAAAGCCGAACCCACAAGGTTTGCCCGTATGGTTAGTGGAAATATACGCGACCATCTTTCATTGCCATATGATCTAAAAGCATCTTCGATAGAAGCGTCATCAGAATCAATTACTGCAGCAAGCTTTTTAGCAAGAACCACTGCATCCTCAAGAGCACAACAAGCTCCTTGCCCAAGATTTGGAGTCATTGGGTGCCAAGCGTCACCAACGAGTACAACTCTACCTGCAGAAACAGGTGGACTTATTGATGGCCAAAGCCATCGGTCCACCAACGGAGTCCTGATTATAGTGTCATCCGGCGTAGAATCCATTATGTTTAGTAGCTCTGGAGGCCAGTTTTCCACTAGATCCCTGGCTTGCTTCTTTAGCACCGATGGCTCGGTTGTTTTAGGACCTGCCATTGAACTCAACTATTTTTCATTTGAACAATAAACTCAGTAATTTAACCATACATGGACTTGTTAGTAACAAGTGACAACCTGGAGATGAACTGTTGAAACAGATAAACCAATAGACTTTGGTTGGAGAAACAGGAACATATCCTGCGCGTAACCCTTTTCCATAGATGTAATTCACCCGTGGTTGAAAAGGTTGTCCATCTGAATAGGAGGCAAGTCCACGGAAAGCACAATGACCAACAAACTTTGGCTCAGAAAATCCCATCCACTTAGCTATCGGTGATCGAATTCCGTCGCACCCTATTACAATCTGTTTAGACATGGAATCAATTTGTTAAGACTTTTTAGGACGAAAGCTTCAGAATTGGCAATTGATATTATGTCTGTAAGATCCTTTTGTGCAGTATGTTTTCAGGGTCATAACCAATCATGTGGTTAGCTAAATAGTATGGTTTTTTTTATCAGAATCATGTTTAAAGACAGTTGGAACAGAAACCAAATGTTTTGTCAACCGAGTTTGTAAATACTAATACAATCATGGTTGAATAAGTAACTTTCAACACCAAACACACCATAAATTACAATGACTAACCTTTGCAACTAGTTTAGACCCATCCAAGAATTCCAATAAGGTATCCCCATTTGGATTTGGTTCAATCTTGACCAACCGTGAAGAATATTGAATGCTATCAGGAGGCAACTGAGCAGCCAAAGTTTCCAAAAGTGCCCTCCTCTCCACTGCACGCACCTCTTGGCTGCACAATACCCCTTATGCATTTCATAAATATTCAACCAACAATAGTGTAACAATGACAAAACCAATAACATCCCATAAGTACAACTCGGATGATAAAATACTGCATGGATTTCGGGGCCGTGAGTTCAAACCCACAATTTCTCACTTCTTAACACTTAATGTGTGCGAGTTTTGCCGCTAGGCTCTTTGGAAGGAGGAAAAAAAAAAATGACAAAACCAATAGTGAAAATATTTAAGATGAGAGACTATTATATCAAGCACCAACATCTAATAATACACTAACACATCATATAGTCGGTGTCATGTATCCGTGTTAGTATTTGACAACATGTGTCAACACATCTTCAATCAGAAGTGTTAGTGCTTCATAGCTATTATCAAAGTTATCATGGACCGTATATAATTATATACCTTTCATCCTCTTCTTTGAAATTGAAGGCACGCAGTTCTTTTCCATCCTCAGACTTCACCACCATCCTGTACAGCTGATATTATGAACCAGCTCAAGCTCAGCTAATATATGCATTGGGCAACAAGGCAAGTGATTAAAAAAAAAAATAACGAATTAAATTACCCTTGAATTTCTAAATATTGAGTTCTGAGATGATTAGCTACTCCAATTGAATCAAGTACACTCCACCCATTCTTGAAAAGGGTGAGTGAAGTTCCACCTGTTCTAAGTGACTCTGACTGCTCCAGCACTAGAGACCGAACACCAAGCCTGAGAATTCAACACAAGCGGGTACAAATAAGATGTTATTCAACATGATGAAAGTGATGGTAGAAAATGAAGAGATTGAGAGATAGAGTTGAAACCTGTGAAGGGATAGAGCAGTTGCAAGGCCTGCAATGCCACCACCCACAATGACAACATGTTCCTTTTGGACTGAAGATTGAGCCTTGATTAATTTGGAACTTCTGAGAGATCCAATTCTGGTATGACAAGTTGGAGATTTAAGAATCATAAAAGACGAGGTTGTTGTAGCCATGGACATGTTCAATTCAGATTGTGTTTGATAGTAGCTACTAGCTACAGGTATTACCGTTGAGTGGTGGAGAGATTGTGTGTTCAGCTTTGGGCCACATAAACTAGTGTCTAGTGGTAGTGGGTACGTTTTGTTTTGGAAAATTACTATGGCTTCTATTTTTTTTGAAAATTGTTGTATACACTTTTAGTTTGGTTGAGAAATACATATAAATTACTCAAATGCCCCCTCGGCAGTTAACTGCCGCGGAAATTAACCGGCGGCAGTTAACTGCCGAAATTTAATTTCATTCCTCGGCACTTAAGTGCCGTGGAGTTATTTCATCCATCTGCGAGAACAGCAACAAGTATTTTGCTTTCTTCTTTATACTGTACTCCATTAATGGCCATCTTTAGTTTTCTTATTCATCATCATCATCTCAGTATTACCCAGCAAAACAACAAAAAGCATACTTCATATGTGATAGAGTTGGAATTCTATTCCAATGTCGTTTTCATTGAACCAATTGAATCAAATAAAAGAGATTTACAATGGGACAAAGAGAATCAAGCCATATTTTAAACTTAGCTTGAAAGAGATGAAGAGATAAATAGATTTAATAAATTCTGGGTTTTTGATTTTAGATATGAAACTTCATCTGAAAAGATGAAAAGATTCAAAAAAAAATTATGGGTTTTATTTTAGATCTGAAACGTAATACATTCCCTTTGAAATCAACCACGTCATCTCCAAAATCATGCTCCACAAACTCATACCAGGAATCAGATGTTGAAGCCATGGTACAATTACTAACAAGAAGAAGAATTAGAATCAGAAGAAGTGGGAATCGTTCATGGCTTTGCTCCTCGGCAAATTGAATTTCGACAGTTAACTGCCGATAGGACATTTGAGTAATTTATATGTGTTTCTCAACCAAACTAAAAGTGTATACAACAATTTTCATTTTTTTCTCACAACCATCCTAGAAAGACCAAAATATCTCCTGTAACAGTCAAATGTAGTTGGGATAAAGATAAACTTTTTAAATCAGTTAAACAGATTTAAAAAATGTTAATCGATACTTAACTACCGTTGGATAGTCGAATGACACTCAAGTGTCACCCGGGAAAGAAAAAGAGAAATTTCGGAAGCTCCAAGAGTAACTTTCTTTGTTTTGTGGTGGTTGAACAATGGGCATCTCGGACATCAATAGGGCCTTGGTGGTTCGTGAAAAGGCCCATGTGTTGGAAGAATGAGTCAACACAAAAAAGAAGAAAAAAAGTCAAGCAGAGTGACCATGGACATTCGTTGGGGAGATTTTAAAAAGAAAATTTGTTTTGAAAATACATATCAAACATTTGTCAATGTAGCCTATGTTGGTATCACGGATGGTGTACTAACATCATGGTGATTTTTCTAAAGCTACATTTTGCAGGTTCGGCAAAATCATAGTGAATCACCGTGATTGTAACCAGTGGCGGAGTCAGGAAATTTATAGAGTCAGGAAAAAAAAAATTATTGCAAATTCATAGGTGACAGAATATATAAACAATCATAAATCGAAATAAAAAAAGGTTTATCATTTTATCAACAAAAGTACAATTTAAAATAGAGTTATTAATTGAAATTGACCATGTAATTTACGTGAAGTCTGAAAATTGTCCATGTAATTAAATAACATGTATTATGACCATATAATTCGAGATTTTTATTATTTATAACGCGAAGTCCAAAAATGCAATCGAGAGATTGAATTTTTTCATGATTTCTTAGAGGCGGGTTAAGAACATTAAAATATGGCTTTACATAAACAATTTATAAATTTTCGACAAACAACAAATTAATTATGAATTTTTAAAGTGTCAAAAAACAAAACAATAGAAATCTCGACCTATAAGAGAGATGAACCCGTCAATAGTGTGCTAAATAAAATTAGGAGGTAAATGTCCTTTCCGAGACCTATTTGTGTGTAAGAATTTTTCAGATTTTGCCCAATTTTTTTTTTTGTAAGCGTGTTAATGAGCTTTTGGGTTGAGTCTAATGTGTAAAAATGATCGACCGAGCCCGGGCGACTGTCCGGGGTCGCTGGGCGGTGAAACCGCCCCTGATTGTAACATACTTACCGTGATATCAAACACATCATGAAATAAATGTATTTTTGATATGTGTGTGACGTGTGTTGGGATCTTACACAGTTTATAATTTTTTTTGTTTCATTTATAGACGAAGTGATAAACACCTTCTAAAACGCATATAGAAACAGGTTATGAGTTCGATATCTGATGAATACACAATGTCGGCATTGCCGATTGAGTTTGGCCTTATAAACAACTCAATTTATAATTTGATTATGAAAAAGGTTATTTGTCATGAATGAATCGCACACAGATCTATCACAAGCACATCTAAGATGTTTTCATTGTATCATTATTCATTGACTTGTGTGTATTCCGCCAAACCTTCATGTATCATACCAAAGACCAAACAATGTATTTTGATTTGTTAGTTTTTATTTTTTATGAGTTCGTGATTATCCCTTTTGAGCTATACAGCATGCTCTTTGACTATTGACAATGATGGGTGTAGTGGAAGAAATTAAGGTGCCGTAGTGGAATCGATGCACCACCAAATTAAATGCTTTTTGGTGGACGGTTTTGCTTTTGCATAAGTCCTGAAGATGATTATGTTCCGTAAGAGGGATCCTTTCATCAAGTTAGAAAGTTTCACGGGGTTTCCCTTACTCATGCTCACTAACGAGTCATTCTCATTTGGACTTGGAAAGTTGGGTGTTTTTAAACTTAACGAGTTATTCTCCATGAAAATGTGCATAACCGCCAAATAATCATTTCTTATGTAAACTATGGTATTTTATTTGTTTGTACGTAATGCAAATTATTTTTTTCTTGTAAATACTTCCCCTGCAGATTGAGTAACTTAATGGATTATGTGCATTGCAATGTTGGCTCCCAAAGCCATAGCTCACACATTTAACTTATTTGATAAAATAGTTTATATATTCAAGTGTACATACGGTAGGGAAAATAGTGAAATTCCTTAACTCTTGACATCACAATAATGTCTTTCCTTGTGTCAACCTTGGTTTTCATCTTTGTAGACTCTCGGTAGTAAAATTAGTGTGCTCCAGCAATGGACGAAGCCTTGCTAGCTTAGGTATGACAATATTCTGGGACGGAACTAAGTACATAGAACTAGGGGCACTCGCCACCTCAAAGGCAAAAAATATATGAGTATATGAATATGATATTGAAACTTATATATCCCCCCACAGAGCTAGGCACTTTTTTTTTTAGAGAACTAGGCACTTATGTTAATCATCCAAATTTACGATGTTAAAATTTCAGGAGTTATTACATTTACACACTCCTTCTATGTGATCTATCCAAGACATTTATACTCACTCTTTTCGATAAGACATCATCATAGTATTATTATAAAAATATATAAATCTTCATAAAATTCACCTTAGAAAATTGATTACCTTTTTCTTTCTTTCAAAGAACAAAAATAAGGCATCATTATAACAGTTTCATTTATAATAATATTTCTATTACTCAAACTAATTGTTACTTTAAACTACAAATGAAACATTAAGTATTTTTCTCACTGATATAGCATTATTTATTATATCTCATACCAACTACACTAATAACCTCTTAAAAAAAACTACACTAATAAGAATGATATAATAAATGTAACTTATTTTATCATTGAAATCAACATGAGTGATTATTTTCGCAAGAACCGTACGCAGCTCAAATGAAATATTTATAATGAAATTGAGACTATTAAAAAAAATGCTGATGCATTTAATAATTTTTTTAAACTAAAATGAGTTATTTCAAACCAAAATATGTGTTACATTTTTGCCACCCTTAACTATTTTTCCTGGCTCTGTCCCTGACAATATTGTTCCTAACATAACACACTAGCGGGTTGTCCCACTGCAAAATCGAACCCACGAGGTTTGACAGTATGGTTATTGGAAATATGCGCAACCATCTTTCATTGCCATATGATCTAAAAGCATCTTCGATAGAAGCGTCATCAGAGTTGATGGTTGTAGCAAGCTTTTTTGCAAGAACCACTGCATCCTCAAGAGCACAACAAGCTCCTTGTCCAATATTTGGAGTCATTGGGTGCCAAGCGTCTCCAACAAGTACAACTCTACCTTTAGAAACAGGTGGACTTATCAATGGCCAAAGCCATCGATCCATCAATGGATTCATGATTATAGTGTCATCCGGCGTAGAATCTATTATGTCCAGTAGCTCTGGAGGCCAGTTTTCTAGTAGATCCTGAGCTTGCTTCTTTAGCACCAATGGCTCGGTTGTTGTAGGACCTGCCATTGAACTCAACTATTTTTCATTGAACAATAGACTAAGTAATTTAACTACGTATGGAGTTAGAAGTAAGAACCTGGAGATGAACTATTGAAGCAGATAAACCAATAGACTTTGGTTGGAGAAACAGGAACATATCCTGCACGTAACCCTTTTCCATATATGTAATTCACCCGTGGTTGAAAAGGTTGTCCATCTGAATAGGATGCAAGTCCACGGAACGCACAATAACCAACGTACTTTGGCTCAGAAAATCCCATCCACTTAGCTATCGGCGATCGAATGCCGTCGCACCCTATTACAATCTGTTGAGACATGAAATTAATTTGTTGGCTTAATTGCAGTTTTATCCCCCTAACTTTTTCAAAGTTACGATTTTGGGCCCCTAAGAAAAAAACTACAAAACAGCCCATAAGTTTTGCAACTGTAGCAGTTTTGGCCCCCCAAGGCAAAAAAAAAAAAACATGTGGCACCTCAATTAGGGTGCCACCTCAACGTAGACCGAGTCAATATCAGCCTTGGGGGCCAAAACTGCTACAGTTGCAAATCTGTTTTGTAGTTTTTTTTCTTAGGGGGCCAAAATCGCAACTTTGGAAGAGTTAGGGGGCTAAAATTGCAATTAAGCCTAATTTGTTAGCAGTTTTTAGGACCAGAGCTTCATGATTGGCCATTATGTTTGTAAGATCCTTTTGTGCACTATGTTTTTAAAGTCATAACCAATCATGTGTGTGCTTAGCTTAATTTTTTTTTTATCAGAATCGTGTTTAAACACATTTGACACAAAATCTAATTGTTTTTTCAACTAAGTTTGGTAAAAATAAAATCACAGTTGAATGAGTAAATTTCAATATCAAACACACCATAAATTACAATGAGTCAATGACTAACCTTTGCAAGTATTTTAGACCCATCCAAGAATTCCAAGAAGGTATCCCCATTTGGACTTGTTTCAATCTTGACCAACTGTGAAGAATATTGAATGGTATCCGGAGGTAGTTGTCCAACCAAGGTTTCTAAAAGTACCCTCCTCTCCACTGCACGCACCTCTTGGCTGCACAATAGCCCATACATTTCATAAATATTTAACCAACAATGTAACAATGACTAAACTATTCTGACCCCAAGCCACATTTTCAAAGTATTGTGCTTTGTAAAAGGCGTCTTGGTAGGTTTAGGGTATCATTTATAAATTGTCCTTAGCCTTGATTCTCAGGCAATGGGAGGTTTTGTAGTCTACTGGAACAGTAGCTCCTAGTTGATGCTAAAAGGCTAAAAGGTATGTTAGACCTCCAACATGGCATAAGTTCGACTCCTATGTGGCGCGTCAATGTTTCGCGCTATAACCACATTTTCGAGGTCTTGTCCTTTTTGGAGTTGTAAAAACCCTAGGATATTTGTCTTTTGTAAAAGGTGCATCGGTAGTTGAAGAGTGTGACTGCTGTTTATAAATTAACTTTACTAAACGTCTAAACCTTCTGATTTTTGTCTTTCTTTCTTACACACTCCCTAACACTCACTCTTTTGTTGGGTGAAACCCATGCCATGTGAGTCTAACCACTTCAATTGAAATCCATTTTTAAAATGTAGGACTCACATGAGTTTCACCTAACAAATGAGTGTTAGAAAGAGAATGTCTATAACACTTCTATTAGTCTCAATTGTTAGAAAGAGAGTGTTGATAAGACTCCTCTTGGTCTCAATTCCTAAGCAATGTAGAGTTTTTTGTTGTACCGGAACAAAAACCAATAATGATAAATGATAAATATCTAAGATAAGAGGCCATCCTATGCACACAACATATATTATTGACCATATTATAATTATATACCTTACGTCCTTTTCTTTGAAATTTAAAGCACGTAGTTCTTTTCCATCCTCAGATTTCAGCACTATCCTGTACAGCCGAATTTATGAACCAGCTCAAGCTCAGCTGATATAAGAATTTTACAACAAGGCAAGTGATAAAAATAAAAAAGTAACGAATTAAATTACCCTTGAATTTCTAAATATTGAGTTCTGAGATAATTTGCTACTCCAATTGAATCAAGAGCACCCCACCCATTTTTGGAAAGGGTGAGTGAAGTTCCACCAGTTCTAAGTGACTCAGATTGTTCCAGTACCAATGACCGAACACCAAGCCTGGAAATTCAACACGATCAACGATAAATAAAGTGTTATTATCAGAGTGATGATGGTAAATAATAAAGAAATGATTGAGGAACTAGAGTTGAAACCTGTGAAGGGATAGAGCAGTTGCAAGGCCTGCTATCCCACCACCCACGATTACAACATGTTCCTTTCGGACATGAGAAGATTGAGCCTTGATTGTTAATTTGGAATATCGTCGTAGGGATCCAATTCTGGTACGACAAGGCAATGATGTAGGAATTCGTTTAAGAAACATAAAAGACGAGAATGTTGTAGCCATGATCTTCAAGTGTGTTGTGTGTTCAGCTTTGGACAATGTACATATTTGCCACATGGGGTCGGACATATTTCAAGAACGCCTTGGTGGTTGGTGAAACAGCACAGGGCCATGGCTGCCATAGGAACATATAACAGTCAGAGTGTGTCGTCAATGGCTGCTATAGGAACTCATAAAAGTCAGTGGTCAATGTAAAGAAAAAGTTAAACACTTCATAATTATATATAAATGAGATTTGTACAATTATTTTATGATAAATTTTAGACAATTTTCTCTTATATTTACATTATGATTTTGGTCCTTTGAAATATTTAAACTTTTCATTTGTCTTCATAATTTTTTTTTTTTCGACTTTTACTCACCCAAAAGTTTTCTATCCTTATTTTTTGTCCTTACTTTTAAGTCAATTTATGTGTATGATTCGAAATTTTAATATTTTTTTGCAACCAAGTTTAGTACATTATAGAACTCTCTCTTTTATAAAAGTTTATTTTTTTAATAAGAGATTAATTAAATATGAATTTTTATGTTTTTTGCGCTTAAAATTCATTTTTAATTGATGTTTTGTTAAAAAAATTAAATTTTTTTTGGAATGATTCGTATAATATTCTAAATATTTTTGCAAAAACTCATTCAAAAATACAAAGAATAGACATAATCTAACTTAAAAGTAAAGACCAAAAGTATGATAAAAAACTTTTGATGGACTAAAAATCGAAGAAATTTTTTAAAAAAATTAAAATGAAAAGTTTGAGTATTTTAGAGGGAAAAAAACATATTCAACCGTAATCTTTATTTTAATCTAAACATGTTGGTCTAGTCAAGTAAAGGAATCCAACATTGTGAAAGAAGGATTTGAATCCAAACACAAATTAATATTACTTCAAGTTTATAATTTGATTATTATTATTGACAATGATGGGTCTTGCTCTTGCGGTGGAAGCAATTAAGGTTCGGTAGTGGGATCAATGCACCACAAAATTAAATGCTTTTCTGTTGACAGTTTTGCATAAAGGTCTGAAGATGATCATGTTCCGTAAAGAGAGATCCTATCCTCAATTGCAAATTTGTTTTGCAACGGTTCAATTAAGAAAATTTCATCACGTGGTTTACCATATTCATGCCTAGTAACGAGCCATTCTCCTTGGACTTGGAAAGTTGGGTGTTTTTAAACTTAACGAGTTTTTCTCAATGAAAGATGTGCATAACCGCCAAATAATTTTTTCTTATGTAAACTATAGTATTTTATTTGTTTATAGTTTATACGTAATATATTTTTTTTCCTTATAAATACTTCCCATGCAGATTGAGTAACTTAATTCGAGTTCGAACTACCAAAAAGATTAATGGATCATGTGCAATGCAATGTTGGCTCCCAAAGCCAGAGCTCACAAATTATAGCTGTGACAGGTGTGTCACCAGTTAAAATAACCGAACCACGACAAGTTTGTCAAACTCTATTCAATGATGAAACAAAGAGGACAATTGAGGGATGCTACGAAATGGTATTGTACTATGAGAAGGTTGAAGAGGAAGATCATGATCGGTCTTTAACTGGTTGGATTGTGGAGTCACTAGCTACTAGCTAGGGCCTTGTTGGATCATCCTCTACTAGCTGGCCGAGTCCAAAAAAGGGGCATAACAAGATTGGAAATTGTGTCTAATGATCCTGGAATTCGACTCTTAGAGGCTCATTACCCTACAAGCTTATCTGAGTTCCTTGAGTCGAATAAAAACGAACATGATGATGATCATGAGGCTCAGCTTGTTTTCTGGAATGAAATTGATGGCCAATTTCCTCAATTCTCTCCCCTCTTTTATGTTCAGGCAATATTTGTTCATATTTGTTTTTACTTCATTTTTGTAAATTTAGTTCACAACTATATTAAAAAAAATGTATTCAAAGTCAAATTTGTTGTATGTTTATCCATAAATGTAATTTTGGAAAATAATTATATATTTGAATGTTTCAAGTTGAAATTTTGAATTTAATCTGTAGATGTGATTTTTTCCTCAGGTGACAAACTTCAAATGTGGAGGATACTCGATCGGCATTAGTTGTAGCCTCCTCTTGGCAGAGGTTTTGGTGCACAAAAAATTCCTTAATAAATGGGCACAAATACACAACATGTTTACCTTCAACCTCAAATGAAGAAATTAACACATCCATATTTAACTACCCTCGTCTAAAAAATTACAATTTTCTCCCATCAGAGGACTTAATCAACCATACTCAAAATAAAAACAGAGTTCAAAGTGTTGTATTCAAAATCACTACTAAGGATGTAAAATTCAGCAAAGAATTGTGGAGGGAATTAGCCGTGTTTTGCATTGAAGAAGTGGAACAAAAGCTAGACACAAAAATTGGTTCTAGTTTCACTTTGGTTGTTAAAGAATCCTTGGAGGTTATTGAGGTAGAAACTGTCACAAAGAGTGGATACACTTTGAATCAATTGGGCATTAAGAATCAAATTATTTGCATTACATCATGGAATGATTTTGGAGTGAACGAGGTAGTTTTTCATGAAGATAATAAGCCTATTAATGTTTCTTGTTGGATTGGATCGGTTGCTGATGCACACGTTATGATAGTCCCATGTCTAGAGAAGAATGCTTGTTTTGTGATTATAACTTCACCACGTTAAAATGTAATCTATCATAAATTCTAAACCTTGAACTGTATTATCAAAAATTAAAATCAAAGGCATGCAGTCATAGACAACATTTATTTGATACACATGATATTTGTAAGTGTAATAATAATAATAATGATAATAAATTACACAAATTCTTTTAATAATTTTTATTTTATTTTCCCATAAACATTCTTGCAAAATCAAATGTTATGGGCTAAAGTTATATGAATAAGCCCAAAATGAATAAGCCTGATCCAGTAGTTCATCCTGAGAAATTTGATTCTTCCATAGATTCAATTCAAGCTTGAGTGTAACCGCCACGTTCTAAGAATACGATGCTCCTCAACAATTAGCTTAAACAAGAAATAAAAGAGAAGAGTGTCGAGGAATGGAAAACAAAAATGAAATTCGATTTTCGAATCCATTTACTTTGAAAGTTGGTCAAGTATTTACTGGTTTTGGAATCGGTTGTGGAGTTGGTATCGGTGTTGGACGCCCTTTAAATTTAGGTACTACTTTCCTTTCCCTTATTCACATTACCATGGACTTCGGAAAAAAACCATGTATCTCTTTTTTATAATACTAATCTTATTCAAATTATAATATTATTTTAGTGAAATTCTTATCTTATTATGAAATTTTTTGTAGGTGCAATACCGATGCTGAATCAAGTTATGATTGCTACTAGAGGTGCAACTGATGCATTTTCTGGTGTTAGCAGGCATGTTAATACTTCTGTAAGTAACACATTTTATTAATGTTATTGTTTTGTTTCTCTTTTTATTTTATTTTATTAAATACTTGTTTTTCATATAGTTGAGGAAGATTGGAGCTAAGAATATTGAAGTGGGTGTTGGATGTGGAGTTGGTTTCGGTCATGGTTTTGGAGCTGGTAAATTTTTCAATTCTATGCCAATGTTCCACCATTTTGCTTTTTTTTGTGTTTATTCTTGTAACTGTTAGTGTAAATAGGGATATTTTGAATTATTAATCTATCAATTGTGGCACTATTGACAATGTTTTTTAGTTCTTACGATTTTTTCTAGATCATTTAGGAAAATATCTCAGATAATATTGAAATCTTCCCAGGAGGCAGGTTTTTGTGGAATGATTTTTTAGCTAGCTTTCCTGTGTATTATAGATACATATTAGTTATGAACTACATGAAAATGGTTTTCGGCGTGGTAGGCTACATTGTAAAAACTAAATTGTATGCTTATATATTTGTATGTTTTCGGTGTGGGAATGATTTTTTTAGCTAGCTTTCCTTGCACTGTATATTAAAAAGCTAAATTGTAAACTTATATATTTGTGTGCTTTGTACACTAAAGAATAAAAATGTTGAAGCAGAAGATGTTGTAAGGGTGCCACAACCACAGCATGCCTAAATCTCTGGATACTGCAGACTTAAAGTGCTGATCTTCTATGAAAATTAGTTATCATTTATTTACTCCTATACCATCCTCTCCATATTATCTTTATCACTTCATATGGGTGGATTATGTTTGATTATTTCAGTTGACAAAGACTCTCCATGTCTTGTGAACATTCTTCAGCTTGTAGCTGAGTTTTTTCTTTATTATTATTATGACAGGCCTTGCTGTGAAACCTGGGGTGTTGAATCAAATTCAATCCTGTCTCGTAGTATGTGAAATTTCTCATTTGAAAAGTATTGTCTTTTATTCTCTGCCTTTTATGTATCTCATGTTTAAATACTTTAATTTCCTAGATGACAATGACAAAGATGATGATGAAGTTTGGAATTACTCCTAGTTTACCGTTTAATCCGGTTGCATTGCCAGCATCCTTACAAAGTGCCACAGGTGCAGTCAGTTCTGGAAGCGTGACACAGTTAGCAACTAAATCAGCTGATCAGTTATCTCAAGGTCTAACAGGGTCTCAACCAATGAATATTGGTTTGGCTTTTGATAAAACTGCCATAAAAGACACTTTAGTTGACTCTACATATGGCAGTCGAACTGAGAAGGTTCTTAACAATTTTCTGCAAAATCCACTGTTGAAGGGAGAAGGAGGAGGACCCAGTGAATCAGTAAGCTCTCATTTACTCATTTTCATTCATGACAACTAAATATTGCTGCCTTTTCTTCTGATCATTAAAGCACAGGGTTTACTTTTAGACATATAGAATTTTGAAAATAATTTTTAACTTGGAACTTTCGCACACTTTATGCTTCACATAAATGGATGAATTCAAAGATTTTGCATTCTGTATTGATAATTGAAAGAAGATATAGACTGCAGAAACCATTTTCCATTTGGAATGAGGATTTTTTAGGGCTATAAGGGAGGTCCAAGTTCCAACTCGTAGTGTGGAGATGGGAAGGTAGGCTAAAATTCAGGCAAAGTAGCCTCCAAAGGGCTTCATGCCATTTGACTTGTATCACGGCTCCTAGGAATAATTTGATTCTTGCATACTTTTCCAGAAGTGTTTGGTTTTCCAAAGTAATATTTTGTAAAATTGCCAAAAAACTCATGAATAGATATGTTGGGGATTCGGCGATAATGGAATCTCGGAACAGCAATCGCTAGCCGCAATGGCTGCTATTGTGGTGGTGCTGCTGGTATGGTGGGTAGAAAGGATGGAGGAGTTGGTTATGTTGGCTGGGTAGTATTGTTATTTTTTTCAAAACGGTATCCTGGGTGTTAAAGAAAACCCCATCTCTCCCTATGAGCTTGGTTTTGGGCCAAAACAGGGGAATGTTGCATCATTCACTAGAATATATATTTTTTAAATAGATTTAAACACTCTGCAATCCTGAAAACAATATGTGAACATTTTGTGTTGATAACACATCTCTATTTGTCTATTTCTCCCGTGTTTCAAATATCACATTTGTTTGGTATTTGTTTTTAAACCCCTCAGTCTAAAAAAAAATTAAGTACAAGGTTCTATTTGAGTTACTGAAGCTGTTTAAATTGTTGAGACTGGAAATATATGGTTATCTGCTGAGAGGAATAAGTATCACAATCTTTCAATTAGTTTGCACACATCCTCTTCCTGTATGCATTGTCTGTTGTTAAACTGTGTGACAATTTTAAACGAGGATTAAATACTGTTTGTTTCTTTATATACTTTTTGGTGATTAACTGTGGTATTTGGGTACACAACTTGTGCATTTGTTCTTAGATGTCTTGTTATTCTTTACAAATTATGAAATGATTTTTATAATTATAAAGTGTACTGCATGACAAAATTGCACAGTTTGACCAATATATATGCATATTTTGTTTCATTTATCTATATTATTTCCCTCACCCCCCTTTCCTCTTTTGTGAGTTTTTTCTGAATTACTCAAATACTATATGAAATTCTGATATTTAAGATACATTGCAGGCTGGACGCTTGATCACAGAGAACAAATTACTTCAGATGGTAATTTTCCATTTTGTCCTCAACACTGATAGGCTTGGAATCTTAAAACTAGAGTACATACTTCTTGTTGATTTTTTTGCACTGGTTCATTAGTTTCTATTATTTATTTTTTCCTATGGTTATAGGTTTTGAAACACCAGCAAATGATTGAAGAACTTGTGGAGGAAAATGAGAAGCTTCGGCAGATACTAGTGAAGGAGCTGAAAGTTCCACCCAGCAAACTTGAAGCTAGTTCTTCAGGTAGAATTAGAAATATGTTGCCATGTACTGATTGTTTTGAGTGCCGAAGAAAACAAAGAAGAAAGTAGGTTCAGAATAATAATACTAATATACTTATTGAATTGCTTGCACGTTAAAGCTTAAAGGGGCTCCCCTAAACCTTGAGATACCCCTTAATTTTTTTGGGTGTTGTTCCTACAAGTGCCCCTGCTAATGGGTTACCTACGAATTACTGGAGATAGTATAGGGACATGTTCATCTGATTCGACACATTAAATAGAATTACTAATTAGCATTAGATGACAGGTATTTAGGAATTGCTATTGTAGCATTTTATTATCTAGTCCCAAGAAAAATTTAGAAATAATACAGCAAAAGATACTTGGGCAAGGGTCTGTTTGGTTGGAGGGAGTGAAATGGAGGGGAGGGGAGGATCTATTTCAAATTTTAGTTGCCTGGTTCTATATTTTGGAGGGAAGGGAGGGGATGGGAGTAAAATCTCTCATTAGTCAACTTTAGCTCTCCCCCAAAAGTGAAGGATTTAGAGGGGAGAGAATATTTATTTAAAATTTGGACTTAATAATCCCATTAAAATCTCTTCCCTTGTCGAACCAAACAATATTTTTAAATCTCTCACCTCTCCTCTCCCTTCCCTTCCCCTATATTAAAATCTCTTCCTTCTCTACGTTCAAACAAACAGGTCTTAAGGCTTAAGGTCCAAGGGGGTTTAAGTTGGTGGGTATACTAGCTTAAATTTTGTGGGTGAATTACTATTACATCACCCTTCCTCTCTCTTTTTTGTTGCAAACATTCTTCTATGGTGTTATAACTTACAAGGATATCAACTGTTTTGGAATTATAATTCTGAAATACAAGAAAACATTACTGGAATCTCATTTTTGAAATACAATGAAGTATTTAATTTTACTGAATTTTACTTCATCACATTCTGGAAATATAAATACGAAGTAATGTTGAGTTCTTGAATCATGTTAACTGTTTTGGAATTTAAATTCTGATACATTTCACAGGTTGGGAAAAACCTATTTTGAAATTTAATTTTTGAGAGGAGATGGTATTTTGGAAGGAAAAAAAATAAAACAATTAGAAGGGCATGTTTAGTTCAAAATGGATGTGAAAAATAATCATATAAGTGGGAGCAACCTAAGTGGCTGGCTCTTTAGGCTTGAGCTGAGAGCAACCTAAGTGGGAGCATCATTTAAATAATCTTCTTAGTCAAGGGCAGAAAACTGGAAATCAACTCACTTGCTATCTTTTGACCCCAAAAAATGTCCTCATAGTTATTAATCTCTCCTTGGCGTTAATATATGGAAAATGCTAACAAGAACCCTAAGAGCATTGTTTAAGCGATCAAAAGTACTAGTAACTTTTACATAGAAAATTGTGTGATTATAACTTTTACATCTGCTTGATTGAATTTTAAAGACAATTTCTTTTTGGTATTCCTTAAACAATGTCATTGCGACATTTGTTAGCAGGACTCTTATATTCCATTTTGGCTTCTTAAACAAACTTTTTAATCAATCAATGAAAGGGAGAAGAACATAGAGTATTTTGAAGTTTCATTTTAAGCAAATAATTAGAAGTGCAAATGCATCATTGTGAATTACTAACATCCTAATTGTGTTGCCGTCCAAGAACTCAAAAGGTATTCTGAAGTGGAATATGGACTTGCTTAAAACACAACTTTTGTATTTGTGTTTGCAGATCTTTACACCCGGTCTTCAAAAAGAGAGAATAATAATAGTCAGAAAGCAAAAAGCTAATAGAAAAATCTTACAACATGAGGTGGAATTTCCGTGCCTAATTATTAATTTGACAAGTACGTTTTCTTAATTTGCTCAACAAAAAAAAATACGTTTTCTTAATGTGTGAGTATATCGAATATTCTATCAATAATTTCAGTTAAATCGATTTGTTTAGTGTTGATTATGAATTCATGATCCCTTTGTAAAGTAGTAACAAATATGGAAAAACGTAGACACGTGGAGAAGTATAATTTATAATATACAAGTCGTTGTGAATTGTGATAGAATCTAATGCTTTATTTGGAGTGGTACTGCTACTGCATTCTTTGTATATTATGATCATAAACGAATATATTCTTTTAACTTTTGGCATAATCGAATGTCTATTGTTTGTTACTTGTGCATAAAGATTATATTCTGTAAAAATTGAACAATGTGGCCAAAGATGTGTGTCCACACCTCTTCTATTCTCCACTATCAGTATTATGCCTTTTTAGAGAACTGCAATCAACAAAATACAGTCCACACGTTACATTCCATACTCATTTAATCCACTCACTCTCCTCCTCAATCCTCTCAGGTTTGAGTTGTGTTTGAATGTAACTTGTCACAAGTGTTTATACCCACCACGCCATTTCTCTCTAAAAGTTGCGTTTGAATATAGAACACATAAAATATTCTTTTTGTTCTTGCATGATAAATACTGTAGTCCATTTTATTTTTTTGAAGGAAAATACTGTAGTCCATTTTATTTAGCATTTTAATTTTTAGGACATTTGTGAGAAATTTTACATTTTTTTCACTTCTAAAAATGGGATATTTCATATTTGCATTCATTTGTGTGCATCAACCTTATAATATCTGAGTTAACATTGTTAGACATGGAGACCATGTGCATGTCACTTTCTATTTGGTTGATTTGCTGCAATAAAAGACCCACCGATATCTTCTTTGTATTCTTCCACCACAATTCGTTCGGTTCCACTTTTAACCTTTTCTTCTACACTAATAAAATTCCAAAATGACACCTCTCCCTTCTCCAAAAGCAACGTCACCATCACTATATTTTTTCAAATGTTGTTCTCTAACAGCTAGCACTTTTAAGGATTCATACCACACGCAATAGTTCATCTTATGCTTACCAACCCCATTAAGCATTTTGCTATCTCTTTCAATTAGATACCAAATAAGGTTTTCGGTTAACAAACATTTTCAACTTCCAAGCTTGAGAATTCCTTAAAATTTAGAACTCAACCCTACGAAACCGACTTGTTCAGTTAGCAAACATTTTCCTTAAATTTAGGTTATGTCGAGCTTAATTCAACACTTAAAACCCGACTTGTGTAACGTGAGAAAAATCTTCCACCTATAAACTCATTTATATATTATATTTTATCTGATGTGCGACTCTTAACAAATTGCGTTGTTTTGGCTTAAATAAGTGCCTAAATAGTGATTAAAATGGATCTCCTCTTATTTCTAAGTATACAACCACAATTCCAAATCCCACTAGAAGCAGATCAATGGGTATTTGACTATTGTGTATTTCATGTCATTAAGAGAGCTCAAAGATGTAGAAAATTGATAAAAAGTTATTCATAATCTTTTGTGGTACACCAAAAAAAGTTGATCCAATAATTTTATTAGTTTTTATTGAGAAACTTAATTATACGTTAGAATAGAAGTAGCATCAATTATCTGAATTCTCAAATTGAACATTAGAATATAAAAGTAGAAGTCACCAAATCTCTCTTATTTAGTAAACTACAAAATGCTACAAAATATAACAAGTGAAACCAACATATACACACATCTGCAATGTTTGGTCACCACTGTCCCTACTCCCTAACAATTCAATAACAAAATACAGAGCAATATATCAACCACTAAAATATTATTTAAACGACATAACAAAGGGAAAAAAATAGAGAAGCTATAATGGAAAAGAAAATAAGATACACGATTGCATATCTCAGTGACTTGGTTTACGTGAAGTTGAATCAAGAACTCTCAACTCTGTTTAAGCAAGAAGCAGTGCAGCACCAGCAAAGAATGGTAGCATGAAAAAGCTGCTTCTGTGAACAACCGCGTTACTTGGACTCGAAGCCACTGGAATATCAGACATCGATTCTCCGGTGGAAGGTGACGGTGAGGAAGCTGGAGATGGTGAAGCAGCAGTAGGGAAAGGTGGGCTCATACTTGGACTCATGCTCATGCTCGGGCTCATGCTCATGCTTGGGCTCATGCTTGGGCTCATACTCGGACTCATGCTTGGACTCATGTTCATGCTTGGGCTTCCTGGTGGAAGTGATACAGGGGAGGGTGCTTGGGCTATGGACAATGTCACAAGAGCAAGGGACATGGCTAGCATGAGTGTGGCACGTGTGAGTGCCATTGTTACACAAGGAAGAAGAAAGTAGTTCCGGAGAGAAACAGAACAAAGCAATGAAGGTTTTGTTCTGTGATGGATATATAGATAGTAGAAAAGATAAGAAAAAGTTATTATTCACTCTTTCTTTTTAATTTAGGCGACACACAAACCTTACGAGAGAATATTTCTTGCAATTAAAAGGTGGAATTGACACGTATGTGTAAAGATAAAGCTCAAGGTTTATAGGCATATATCTTGTGACGTCCAAGAGCACCTATGGAATTAGAATAAGCCATTTAAAATTCCCCAAGGAATCTTGTATGTTCTCTTGTGTTAAGAGTTTTGTGTTTTGTTTTGGTGTCGTGTGTGGAAAGTTATAAAATGAATACTATTTTAGTGATTCTAATATATATGTGGTTATGTCTTCTTTTTTTTCCTAGAGTCTAGCGGTGAACAAACACTAAACATAAGACCCCTCAAAAAAAAAAAAACACTAAAAAAAAAAAAATTATGGGT
>Ga0228711_1000223_pt1 | contig 59316 bp, 39 predicted proteins | sample MedpolnodulmetaG_2_FD_177996 | JGI IMG/M metagenome (GOLD analysis project Ga0228711, IMG submission 177996) | Root nodule microbial communities from Medicago polymorpha collected in Santa Monica, California, United States - brown nodules | ecosystem: Host-associated > Plants > Roots > Nodule... | reverse complement strand
AAAATCCTCATCCCAAACCATTGCAAATCGTCAGGAAGCAAGTTTCTACGCTCATCAAGCATCAAATATCAGGTATTGTATCATCAAAACTCATCTCATTTTGCTGGTTTTTGTGCTTGGTTCGTCTAATTTTCGTAGGCAGTAGGGCTTCGTGCGCACGTTAACTTGCGCAAGGGTTAAAGGTTGCGTAACTTAAGTCACGCAGGAGTTAAAGTGTTGCGTGACTTAAGTCATGCCACTGTACAGTCCTGTTTTTTGAATTTTTTACGCCACTTTTGTTCTAGGTTAGCTTGTTCCACAAGTAATGTATTTATTCTTCCTTTGTTATTTTTTTTTATTCAATAGATATATAGTGAGATGGTTGACAATGTGGCGGGTGATGAAGTTGAACCGAAACCGGCCAAAAATGAAGCTTCCGGTGATGCTTCCGACGAAGGTTCCAGCGATGTCAAACCAACCGTTAATGTGAAACCGTTTAGAGTCAAAATTCCATTACAAGCTCGCATTGGTAAAACTGAAGAACCTAAATCGGTACCTATCGGTGTTGTTTTTGAAGGTCGCGACACCGCCTCATTTTTTACAACAAATGCAAGATGGAGAGAGTGACAAGAGTTGCTTGATTGAGTTCGTCGACAAGGGGTAAGGGCCGAATTTAGTGTTTGTATAGATAAATCCGTTATAAAAAGGCCATACTTGAGGATGCAATGTGAAAGGAGTGAGATATACAAGCCACCTAAGACGAGGAAGAAACCGAACCTTGAAGGCATCGACTCAAGGAAATGTAATTGTCTGTTTAGGTTGAAAGGTTTCTTTGATAAGGATACAAATGATTGGTGGCTTGCAATGCTTTGTGGAATGCATAACCATGACTTGGATGAAAAGTTATCAGGACACCTTATTGCAGGTAAACTTAGTGCGGAGGAGAAGAAAAAAGTTATCGACATGACAAAGAGCTTGACGGTGCCTTAGAATATTCTCACCAATTTGAAGCAAAATAACAAAGAAAGTGTGACAACTATCAAGCAAGTGTATAATGTGCGAACAACATGGTGCAAGGGGGAAAGAGGTAACATGACGGAGTTGCAATACTTGATTTCGAAGTTGGTGGAGCATAAATACGTCTATTACACAAGATCCAATAGTAACGAAACCACTCTTGAAGACATATTTTTTTCTCATCCGGAGTCAATTAAATTGCTCAACACTTTTCCGACCGTTTTGGTCATGGACTCCACTTACAAAACCAACAACTACCGAATGCCGTTTTTTGAGATAGTTGGTTGCACCTCTACAAAAATGACGTATTCCGTTGGTTTCGCCTTTCTTCACTTTGAACTAGAGGATAACTTTACTTGGACACTTACGATGGTGAAAGGTCTTTTGTCCTCAAAAGACAACATGCCTAAGGTGATTGTTACCGACAGGATGGTGCTTTGATGAATGTCGTTGGCACAGTTTTCCCTGAAACATACACCATGCTTTGTTTTTTTTCATATTAGGAAAAATGTAAGGGCTAAGTGCATCACGGATTGTAAAATTGACCCAAAGCCTCCTAAGGGTGCAAAAGTTGACAAGAAAGAATTGAAGAAGAACAAGGTGAAGAATAGAGAGGTTGTTGAGAAAGTCATGATCGCTTGGAGAGAGTTGGTCGAATCTCCTACGGAGGAATCATATGCAAGTAATTCATTCAAATTCAAAGAGGTATGCATGTCATTTCCGGAATTCATAACATATGTTGAAACCACGATTTTGAACCTTAAGGAAAAATTCCTGAGGGCATGGACGAATAAAGTCTTGCATCTAGGGTGTAGAACCACCAACATTGTTGAATCGGCTCATGGAGTGTTGAAAAAATATTTGAGGAGTAGCGTGGGTGATTTGGCATCATGTTGGAATGAAATAGACAAGATGTTGGCTGTGCAATTTGGTGAGATACAAGGAAGTTTTGGATAGAACAAAATGGTCTTGGAACACAAATACAGACACATCAAGATGATGAGAGAGTTGGAGGGTCATGTATCTAGACGGGCATTGAAATTTATCTATGATGAATTGAAACGCTCCAAGACATTCACCTTTGATAAGGAAGATTGTGGTTGTGTGCAAAAGACATCGTACGGGTTACCTTGTGCGTGTATTATTGCCATGAAGAGCAACCAAAAATTTCCTCTTGTCTTGGATGATATATACCATCATTGGAAAATGTTAAGTCTACAAGGAGAAGAGATTGATGATGATTTTTCTGTGATGGAAGAGTGGAATGGCATTCAAGAACGTCTCAAGACAATCCCTTACAATATGAAACTCTACATCAAAGAGATGATGCGTCAAATAGCATTTCTGGAAACCACAAATTTGTGTCCACCTTCAAGAAAGGCGGTAACGAAGGGAGCACCTAAAAGGAAGAGGACTACACTCAAAGTATCATCAACGGGTCGAATCCCCTCTAGGTGGGAGACTATTGATTCTCAAAATCCGGATAGTCAACCTTCACAACCAAAAAGGCCACTTCCAAAAAGGAAAGATGCACACCTTGACACTTACTCCCGCTCACAAGCTTCATCCTCTACTTCAAATCCGTTTCGGAATATCCCATACATTTCACAAATTGCAAATATCATGAGACCTTTTGTTGAAGAAATTGTGAATGTTAAAGGGGATGGTCATTGTGGATTCCGGGTGGTAGCTAGGCACTTGAGGATGGATGAGGAAGATCATGTATTGGTTCGTCAAGCACTTATTCAAGAGTTGAGAAATCATAAGAGTGACAACATGCCGATATATGACACATAGGAGCGTTATAACAAAATCTTGAATGGTTTATACCCTCGAAAATGTACAAATGGTATTGCGCCGGTAGATAAGTGGTTGACCACTCCGGATATGGGTCACATTATTGCTTCTTGCTTTAAAAGACCCGTTGTTCTATTGATTTGCCTGAAATGGGTGGTGTATGTGAGACATATTTCCCAATCCGAAGTGCTCCACCACTTAATCCACATGCCAACATAATTTGTTTTTGCTTAATTTCCGACCACTATCTTCATGTTATTTTGAAGGAAGATTGTCAGTTACCACCGAGTTGTAAGGAGTGGATGAACAACAAGATTGGTGAGGCGGAGAATTGACATTTTTCGCTTTTGGATAGACAAAACGCCTTCAATGAGCTCATGTCTAAGGAGCCAAAGCCACCAAAGAAACTAACAAATGAGCACAATCCAATTGTTTGTGATAATACTCCCACTCCGGAAAAAAAAAAGGAACAAGAATTTGAAGTCGCGGAATACATGGAAGAAGAGGAAAATTTAGGAATGTCACTAGACTTCTTAGATAGGTTATAGGTTATGACATTTTTTCGTCGGTTGGTGTTCGTCCTATTTTTTGGTGGTATTACACCCCGACGTATTTTTGGGTGGCCGGTTATGCAATTTGGATATTTGTGGCCAATATGCAACTAATATTATATATTATATAAATATATGAAATGAAATATTTTTTTGGTGGCCGGTTATTTCACACCAATTATTGCTCGCATTAATTTGTCTCTAATTATTCAACTATTTATGTTATCTCATATTTGTTTTCATTATATTTTCGTGAAGTGAAACATGTCTGAAGATGCAGAAGATCCGGTTAAACTTGAAGTTCGTTATGTAGATGTGAAAAAGAGGACTTGGTTCATTGTAAACCCCACCGACAAGTTGGACGAGTTGAAGGCAAAACTTGACGTCTTCTTTATCCAAATTGGTTCAAATCATATAACAAGTGATGTGATAGTAAATGTGTCAGGCCTGGACTTGGGGGAGGATAAGGAAGAGGACTTCTGGAAGACCGTGTATTATCCACAACTTCTCAAAGATGATAGCGACATTCATTACATGTTTAGATTAATGGTTGAGAATAACACTTTGTATCTTTTTGTCCGATCCGTTGAAGTGTAATATTTATTTAAGTGTAATAGTGTAACGTTTTTCGAATTTGTGTCTGTATTGTTGAATTTTAATGAATTTGTGTTTATGTAATTTAATGATGAATTTGGATAATTTTGACCGTTTATGTGAGATTATGTAATTTTAGAAATTTATGGACAAATTTGTGTAATTTGGATCGTTTACGTATCATTAAGTGTGTTTAAGTGATTACGGGACATTACCGGCGTATTTGTGTAATTTGGACCGTTTGGATCGTTATGTGTGATTATGTGATTGTGAGAAAAACGATGTTTTTGTGTAATTTTGATCGATTATGTCGTATTATCTGATAATCTTGTTAAACTGTCGTAATTCGGTTCAATTATGAGCTTGTAAAGATTACGAGTCATGAGTGACACACTTTGCAATTAAAGCATATCAGTAGAGCGTGAGTTAACTCGTGCATGTGTTAACACTTTGCGTGAGTTAACTCACACAGTGTTTTACACGTGCGCATCTTAAGTGACGCACCGTTAGTTAAGTAACGCATAGTTTACACTTGCGTTAGTTAACTAACGCAGGGGTATTTTGGTCAGTTTGGCTGCGTGCGAACGAAAAGTGCAGGGGGGAGAGGAGAAATCTAACCAGTATTTTTCATCAAGCCCAAGCCTTAACTTTGGGTTATAGGAGATATACCACATTAGTTATCCACTACATTTCCTTTTATTTCAGAGAAATTATTTTTCCAACCTCCATGTTTCTTATGCGCCCTCCAAAATTCCAAAAATGCTTTGAATTTTTGGATTTTATAATTCAAATGAAGTTTTTTCCTATTTTAAAAGTGGAAAAATATTTTGTTTTACTGATTCAACTTTTAAAATCTGAAAATTAAGTACTTCAAATTTTATAATAAAACTAGAGATGTTATACATAATCAAATTAGTTCAAACTTTGGATCCTTGCATTGTCGGACATATTAAATAGTATTTCGAACTCAATCATTTTCATGGTGTATTTTTTAACTGAAAAAAAAATATTTATTTATTTAAATACCTTTCTCTTCCCTTCAACTATCATGCGTGGTGGCTTAGTCCTTTCACCATTTTGGGCATAGGCTAATGCTTTATTCTGCTTCTTTTTTTCCTGTTTTGTGATTGTAAATATTGTTATGACTTGGTTGTTTCCACCCTGGTAAACCTTGTACTAGGGGGATCCTTTGTTGTGGTAATATATTTCATTTTAACCTCTTCAAAAAAAATTGATAGAGTACATAGAAAACAATATAATTTCAACATTGTTAAAAACAAAAAAGGATGAATGTGCAAACAAATTCACAACGCCAAAGTTAATTATTATCATAAAATGGTAAAATACCTATTAATAATGTGACAAAATCAAAGTGACTAGAATACTCATACCTCCAAATCTGCAACATTGACGCTTAAATCATTGATTAAATATGTTATGATCAAAGTTGATATAATGATATATCAACATGAATGAAACAAATACTGCAATAAGACGGATACTCAAACAACGCTGCACCAGTACGACAAATAAAATAATGTCGCACTCGAGCAAATAATATATATCGGTTATGTGTTGAAAGTAGGAGTGTTCGCGGATTCGATTAGTTCGGTTTTGTGAGGAAAAACCATATGATTCAATCTCTTCAGTTTTGTTATTTGTTCATCCAATTGTTTTTGTTTTAAAATCAAATCAAATCAAATCCAATCATATTTTCTTGGGTTTGGATTGGATTGATTTTAGGTTTTCATTGTTGTATATTTTTGTCATTTTCTTTTAAGAAAATATATTATTTTATGACATTTCATAAAAAGGTAAAGTCACAAAAAAGATGAACAAGTATAAAATAAAAACAACATAAAGCAAATAAAATAGTAAATTAAAGAAAATAGTTACAGAATCTTAAATTAATAATATTTCTTAAAAGAAGGAAAAAAAGTCAATACTATTAAAGAACAAGTCTAAAAATTAATTAAATGATAGTAAGTTAAAGAAACATTCACAAAAAAAATCATATAATATATATATATATAAACACGCATAAATATTTTGGTTTGAATTGGATTGGATCGGTTTATACTATGGGAACCGAAAATCAATCCAATCCATTTAAAATTACGGTTTTTGGTTTTTCGGTTCGGTTATTGCGGTTTAGATTGGATTGGACATGAACACCCTTAGTAAAAAGACATTCTAAAACAAAAATTTCTAACCTCGTTTCAGTTTAATATCAACATAATTGAAAATCATTAAATACAATGTATATTAAATAAGCATAATTCAAGTAGTATTGAGAAAATAAATTGTCATGAGTTTGGAAAATATCCAACATATAAGAGACGTTCATCTCTGGATCATTATATAAAGTGTTTAGTTACTCATGGTAACTGAATATATCATCGAAGAGAAAATGAAAGTAAACATACACAATAACAAGTAAAAGAGCTTGGAAAACACACACTCATTTTTGTTGCTCGGGTCACACTCTTTTGCCTCTGAATCATTAGATTTCTAAATGAATAATTATGGGTAAAAATAGGCTATAAAAGGCAAAAAAAATCACATAGAACGTGTCGAGCGCATGGGCCAATGAACATTTTCTTTCTTTTGCAGCCTTTAGGCGCGCCCGCCACATGGGTCTATGCGCAGGACGCATGGACCAAAGTTAAAATCCTTCATTTTCTTAATTCTTCATGTATTTTTTATCCTTTATATGAGCTTAAAACTTGGGACATAATATTTCCAAGTTGTTTTGTCTTTAAATCTTCATTGTACAATCATCTAGCTTCCATAACTTTCTTGAGACGTCTTAGTTGGCCATATTGCATGATTCATAATGCAGATTTTTACCTTATACATTGTGGGTATTTTTTTTTTAGATACTCACTGTGTATGGATCCAATTGCTATCTAAAATAATAAGATAGAATTATTTGACCAACTTTCCTATATACAATGGTCGTAAGTAAAAGTCTAAGAAATACTTTTAAATTTTGCGTTGCTCGTTACTTACGTTGATCGTTATTTTTAAAAAACTGAAAACTAAGTCAATTTATATTTTTTATTTTCTTAAAAAAGAAATATGAGTCAATGGTGACATCTGCGACTTGCCCATTTGATTACAGCGGCAAATCTAGGAATACATTTTCAATGTGACTAAATAAGTAGCGATAGAAATAGCGATTGTTTTTTTTAATATTTTATACTTTAGCGACCGAATTTTTGGTCTCTTTCTGCCGCTAAACGTATTAGAGACCAATTTTCACTAATTTATGCTTTAGTGGTCGAGTTTTCAGTCACTTTCTGTCGCTAAAAGTATTAGCGGCCGATTTTCATCCCTTAACGATTGAAAATCCGGTCGCTAAGTTAAACATTTCTACTTTTTAGATAAAAAATCTAGTGTAGCTATAGCCACACCCGTGAGCTAGATCTGTCCCTGCATTTGAATAACTTTTTTTGTAAATAACTTGAAAAATGCATTTTTTTGGCAAAAACTAATCATATTAATTATTTTGGAAACTAAATTTACTTCACCCAATAATTTTCGGGATTAAACTAATCATTTTTACTAGTTTATTTTTCTTTATCTCCAGTTATAAGGATTAAGGATGGTATTTTTTTGGTTTTAAGGATGGTGTGTGTATATATATATATATCAAATGCTTGGCACCACAAAAAGGATGCCTTACTCTTTCAAAAAACAAATATATCTTATCATCTTGAGATGATACGGCATATTGCCACCCACATATGCTACAACCAAATCACGGAGAGGGACCCTTGAAGGTGATATATTTGTTTGGTAACAGGTGAAGGTGATATATGAAAATGGGCACGACTATTCTTTTTCTTTTGTGCGTGGTATAATTTCCATATTACATTGCATTTTTATTTAGGGTTTGAGTTCGGATATGCCATTAATTATTTTAGGAGATATGGTTTTAAATTTTGAATTTTTCACTTGTTCATCTTAAAGGTGAATTTCTAACCATTTAGATTACTAGACTAAATAAAAGTGTAAGATTCAATTTCTTTATTTAAATAAAAAGTAAATTTGAGTCCTTGAAAAAGAAGAAAAGAAGAAGAGAAAATTTCTTCATAAATTTGAGTATTACATAGGAGAAGGGTATACTCTTGTACATTTCATGCATACGTCTTAACTATGCCTTACCAATGAATACTAGGTAGTATGCGAGGAAATCATAAAAAATTGTGGGACCCGCCGCATTTAATCTCTTACTCTCATACCCATACCAAACAAAAGAAGTCTAACATCTCTCTTTGCTTACTCGATTCCCAGCTTCTCTCAACACAAGCATAGCGTATAAGAACATATTGCAAATAGAAAGAAAATAATTCAATTATTTTTTTCTTTCAATTTTAAGGCCACATGTTTTGCGTGTGGAAACAGTCCACATCCGTGATAAAGAATGCTGTCACGAGCAACGCGAGTTATGTTTTTTTAACAATAAATTAGTAAAATATCAGTATTTTATACGAGTTACGCAACATTGCGATAATTATATAAAAAATAATTAGATTGTTAATATTGTAGAATGTTTAAAGATGTAAAATAAAATTAAGAAAATTAATGTAATGTTTCTGTTAAATATTTTTCTCTTATCTATACAAAAATTTGTTAAATAGTTTTTTTTTTTTATGTTAAAGACAATTTCGTTGACGAAAGTCTGACAATAAATCAAATGTCAAGACTACAGAAATACAAGGCGGAGTTTCTTCGACCCATATGCAATTTAAATTCTTAAGGGCATATTTAGTTAAATAATGAGCAGCTTGGTTGGCTTCACGCCTAACATGCAAAAAATTTAAACTACGAAAACTACCTTTAAAACTAATACAATCTCGAATAATAGAGCCAACATAGTTGGGAGATTGTTGTTGAGCATTCAACGCTAAAACCACATTAGAAGCATCTGATTCTGCTATAAGATTTAGAAAAGACATGTCTTTTGCAAATTTCAAACCCTTCCGCATAGCTAAAGCTTTTGCAACCTCTGAATCTGGTAATGAACAAACTTGCCAACAACTAGCACCAACGACAACACCTTCATTATCTCTCACCACAACACCAATACCCCACTTATCACCCTCTATCGGACATGCTGCGTCAACATTAACCTTATAGAAATCACTAAACAGAGGTGTCCAATGAATATTGGCAAAATTGGACCTCCACTTAGTGTTTCCATCAACACCGTACTAGCACTCTTAAAATTCACAATAGATCTTTGTGTCTTTTGAATAGTGGCAGCCACATCAACATCAATCCCCTCAAAACATTTCTTATTTCTAGCACACCATATCTCATAACACAAGGTCAGAACATGGACTATAATATCCTCATTGACATCAATAATATTTTTCTCTAACCACTTATGAAAAGGAACATACCTGGACTCATGCGAATCAAATACCACCCCTAAAGATGAAGCAAACCATATTTGCTTTAACCAATGACAAAAATTTGTTAAATAGTTGAGTTACATCAGTTATGGATTTTATTTGTTTATATATGCGACAACGATTTTTTATGTAGATATATCAGAAAGTTGATATGATACAATTTAGAAAACTCATGATTAATTTATGCACGTGATTATTATACCCTCGTTGACAAGGTCAAGAACATATCACAATATTAGATTAAAAAACATGTTAATTTTGATGGAGTACTATATCAGATTATGATGTAAATTTATATGTTATTTTGATGAATCGAAGATTTTATATACCTTTTTGAATATTTAATTAAGTCTCTTGGTATCATAAATATTAAATAGATGAAAAATGAAATTTGGTACAAAATAATTGACTTTTTAAATTAAAGGACTAACTTAATACAAAAAAGGATAAATAATTTGTTTAAAACACTACATTAAATTAAAGAACATTCATATAGTTTTGTCATTTAATTATAATATTTTTTAGAAAAGGGTCGATGGCGTGATGCTTGGGAGTGGCAGAGGCGTCTGATGGGGTGGGAAGAGGAGTTGGTTACGGAATGTTTTGCCTTGCTATGTTCTACTGTTTTGCAGGATCATGTTCTTGACAGATGACGATGGGCTCTGGATCCTATTAACGGTTATTCCATTAAGGGGACTTATCAGTTTCTTACGCTTCCTGACACATATCAATGGAGCGTGGCATTTATGATGCAGCGTGGCTGAAGCAGGTTCCGTTAAAGGTTTCTATATTTGTTTGTCAGCTTCTCTGCAACAGACTTCCTACCAAAGACAATCTTTGTCGTATGCAAGCTCTTCTTCACGACGACATTTATTGCATAGGTGGTTGTAGTTCCATGGAGTCAATATGTCACATTCTAATCCGATGTGACATCTTTGGCAGTGTTTGGTACAGGATTTACCGATGGCTTGGTATTTATTTTATCTCCCAGACTCTGTCAGTGATCATCTTTAGCAGTTTGGTCACATGGCGGGGTTACCGCGATTTACACATTCTTTTTTCAAGGTGATCTGGCACGCTTGCGTTTGGATCCTTTGGAAGGAAAGAAATAACAGGATCTTCAAAGACAAAGCACAAGACTTGGAACAACTATTTGACAATGTAAAGTTTGAGTATTTTTCTTGGTTAAAGGCTAATAGGCTAACTTCAGCTTTCAATTATAATGACTGGTGGCGGCACCCTGTAATTTGCATGGGTGTTATGGAGTAATGTTTCTTTTCTTCTTTTTCTTGTGTATGTTGTTTTGCAACAGATAATTGAACTTTGTATTATTTTAAGGAGCGTTTATCTTTGCACGCCTTGTATGAGATGAACTGCTCTTGGTAGTTATAATATTTCATTTTGGCTTGTTCAAAAAAAAATATTTTTTAGAATTAAATATATTTCTTGTCTCTATAAATATGTCAACTTTTCGTTTTAGTTCCTTTAAAAAAATTCTTCAACTTTTAGTCCTCTAAAAAATTTCTACTTAAAAAAAACCTAGCCTAACCTAACCTGTGTAGACTAAACCGAAGATCCTGACATAACCTATTCTCATTCCTAGCATTAGAAATAATTCGATAGTTATGATAAAAATAAAATAAAAAAATTCCACTACGTTGGCACTCTATAACTATCACCATTTCTTTTCTCAAAAAAATAACTATCACCTTTCGTTTGTCTGTACTCTAACCTAACCTACAATTATTTGTACCAATAGTTAATTTTTAAGAGTGAGTAGGGGCTCTTGTAAGAAAAAAAAAGGAGCGTGTAGGGACCATTATTAATTGACTTCATTCGTATATAGTGACATCAATCCTATTGTTACCACGTTTTTCTATATATATAATTCCCTCCCATAGTTATGAAAATCAAGAGTCTCAGTGAGAGGAGGGTAATAATTCATCTAGCTAGCTCATAATTTTTCATTTAAAAAATGAAAGGTTGTAGTTTTTTCAAGATAAACATGATTTTGGTAATATTGTGCTTCATCACAAACTTGAGGATGGGTTTGGGTGATATGAATGGTATTGGAGAGCAGCCATTGTCAAAGATTGCCATTCACAAGACCATTCTTGCTCTCCACAGTTCTGCCTCCATTACTGCTTCCCCCTTTTTGCTTGGCAATAAGGTACAAACGAATCTTTAATATATTATAACATATTATTTTCTTTCCTGTTTGATTGATTTAACCTATTTGTTTGATTTTCATTTCTCAACAAATTTTACTCCAAGAGCGTATACATGTTATACAACCAGAGAAAAAAGATACCAGTGCCGTAATTCTAGCTAGCATGAAAATACTTTAGGATAAAATATTACTGTTTGCAGGTAGCAGGTAAATCATGAATTGGTGGGCACATCCACTCTTTTGTATGGATGTTCACCACTAATCTATTTTGACTGTTTTTTTTTTGGGAGGAACCCGTTCCTTGCGTTTGTAAATATTTGACGGCGATTTACTTGTGCACGTCTTGTGTTGGGTGCTTCACTGGTGTTACTAATATATATCATTTTAACTTGTGCAAAAAAAACAAAAAAAAGTAAATCATGATATTATTGTGTGTGAAAGAGAGATGAGGGATGACAATTTCCTGCAGTAAAAAATACATGCCGTTACACATAGTTTTATATATCTTGACCATTAATTTGAGATCAGGCAATTCAGATATTATACAATCAGTTAATTAATTATTAATGATCACGACATTGATTTTAGATTGAACTATATAGATAGATATATGTGTCATGCATTTACAACAAAGAATCCAAATATGAGAGATGGAGCTCATGAGTGATGTAATATGGAGAATGATACTAAGTTGATTAAGCTGAGCTGTATGGAATAATATATTTTCCTCAATCAGATATTTTAATATTATTTCTACAATTGGAGAAATTAATTTCTTTTTCTTTTTAGGCAAATGGAGTGTAGATGAGACCCTCTACAACACCCTAAATAGATTAAAACGAAATATTACAAAATATTGGAGGGGCATAAATCACATCAAAATGTAGTAATCAATCCAAACGGGTATTCTAGATAGTGCAACTACAAGAAAAGTGGTCTAAAAAACTGAAACGAAGGCACACACCACAAACACTATCCAACGAATATGCGTACATGCACGAAACCAGAAAACACAATTGGAGAAATTAAGTCTTTCGGTAAGGATGATAAATTACTAGCATGAATTTGCTCCATTTATCTATTTTTGTTTACTATACATTTATGTGAGATACCTACAATTGAAAGATTAGTTAGATATATTTTAATAAATCAAACACACCGATAAGTTTCACTAGTCCTCTATTTATGTCTATCTATTTCATTAATGAACAATAAATGAAAGATAGATAAATACAGTAAATTCAAACTCAAGAATTATACGTACAGTTAAAATCCTAGCCTGACAATTTTAACATTGTTGAATGAGAAATTTAAACTCAAAGGCCACCGAAATGGTTGTACAAAAAGTATGATAGTGTAAAATAAACTAAATTTAGTTTTTGTCCAAAAATAATAATTTGGTTAATGTATTACCAACATGGAATTTAATCTTTAAACAAATTAAGTATTTCTTGATTTTACTCATTCATAGAGACATGCTCCACTTTGTTCCAAAAATGTAGACAAAGTTTGGTGAAATGTCAATTTCTGACACATACAATATATTGTCCTCGTGAATCACTTTAATTGGTTTGTTGCTGATCCACAATTAGACAACCACGTGTTAATTATGATGTACTATATTGTTCCAGGGTGAGGATACAGAATGGGTCACTGTAGAAGTGGAGTCCCCAGAACCAACTAATGAAGACTGGGTTGGAGTTTTTTCGCCTGCAAACTTGAAGTAACATACAACAACTCTCTGTCTCACTATTAACATTGATTTTCCTAATTAGTATATACTAATTATTTAATATATATATTCCTTAAAAAATTTACGATATTATATATATGAAAAATTCTAACAGCTTGTTTTTTAACATATTTTTCCATGACACCATGCATATCACGACGATAAATGGTATTTTGATAACTATTTTAAAACAATTTAATGGACAACCTTTTTGGTAAAATCATTTAAGTTTTTTTTTAATAATTTTTTTCTTTGTTTTGATTTCCATGTCCATACTCACTCGATTTTGTATATCTTTAGTTGTTTTATAGATATTCAAAAAAATAGTTGTTCAACTAACTTACTTCACTGATGAGTGAATTTTTAGAAATTCTTGGTTTTAGTCTTTTCCTATTTAAATCAAATTGTAGTACTTTATGCAATTTAACAAATTTGATAGAAATGCTAATGTTTTGTGCAATTGCTAATATAATGTAAATATTATTTCATCTACATATGTGACACACCAGATTAATCACGTTAAAAAATGTACTTAATTCAGATGAATATATTGTTAATTCAATTCACACTCAAAATTGTGCTTAATTCAAATATATGATTAAAAAAATTTAACTAATTTTTAGTTAAACAATGACATAATGAGGTAGTAAACTAATTAGCTTTTTTTTTTAGAAAGAAAAAACAATGCATTTAGAAATTTAAAATTGATTTATATTTAGGGACATCGGTACTAATATGAATTATGGTCTTTTTGTCATCAATGAAATAAAGTACTCTTGCAAAAAAAATAAAATATGAATGATGGTTTTTGTCATCCATTAATGGACGTACCACTATTATTGACGAAAAAGAAACTAAAGAAAATATATTTTTCACAAATACAGTTCATCAATATGTACACCTGACCCCGGTGGCATTGGATGGGTGGAGACACCATATACATGCTCAGCCCCAATAAAGGTAAATGCAACTCCATCCCATATAAATTGCATATGAAATGGATGAACATATATCATGTTTTATAACAATAATAATTTGAATGTTTGTAATAGTATAAGTATGCCAACCACTCCAATTCTAAGTATAAAAAGACAGGGAAAAATACTTTGAAGTTCCAATTGATCAATCAACGTGCAGATTTCTCCTTTGCACTATTTTCAGGTGGATTGTCCAATGTAAGTCATATCTTCTAATCTTGTATTTTGATATCTTCAATTTTTTTACCGTCTTTTCTAGGTATGCAATGATCATTGTTCAATTTTATGCTAACAAGTATTCATATGATTGAGTATTGCAGCCTAGACTTGTGGCAATTTCGAACTTCATCGCATTTGCAAATCCTAAAGCACCTGTGTATCCGCGCCTTGCTCATGGAAAATCATGGAATGAAGTAAGTTTATCTAGTCCATTTAATTACACACTACTAGCCTAACATTTCCTAATCTTATTGCTGCATGAATTGTCTAACTTATTAAACATTTAGAATAATGTTAAGAAATTTGTTCATCAATGACAGATGACAGTTACCTGGACAAGTGGATATGACATAAGTGAAGCTGTGCCATTTGTCGAATGGGGTCCAAAGGGTGGAAAGCAGATACAATCTGCTGCTGGAACATTGACATTTAATCGTAACAGCATGTGTGGTAAGGATTATTACATATTCAAGTTTATACGATAAACTTTAACAATTTAATGGAACAATGTTTCATTAGGTAGTATATCATAGTAACGCTTTCTTTTTCGAAAACTGAATACCAACAAATAATGAGGATATTTTGTTGATTTGTAGGTGAACCTGCGCGAACCGTTGGTTGGCGTGATCCTGGTTTTATACACACAAGTTTCCTTAAAGAACTTTGGCCAAATATGAGGTATGCATTCAGTCATTTTTACGACACAAGTTTTCTCTCGCGTAACTTTTCAGTTCGACTAAAGTTCACAAAGCTTCGCAATCTTCCTTGTTCTTCGCCCAGGTACACCTACAGGTTGGGGCATTTCTTGTCTGATGGTTCTTATGTATGGAGTAGGAGTTATTCATTCAAGGCATCTCCATATCCTGGACAGAACTCATTGCAACGTGTTATCATATTTGGCGATATGGGAAAGGTAGAACTGATTAGACTTTTCTAACTTTTGAATTAGAAACTCTAATTTTAAGCATGAATAGTACGATGGGAAGAAGGCTTACTTTGCTTCGCGTGTTCTGTAGGCGGAGCGTGATGGTTCAAATGAATATGCCGATTACCAACCTGGTTCACTTAACACTACTGACCAGCTCATCAATGATCTAGACAACTTTGACATTGTTTTCCACATAGGAGATATGCCATATGCAAATGGATACATCTCACAGTGGGACCAATTCACAGCTCAAGTGCAACAAATTTCATCAAAAGTTCCATATATGATAGCAAGGTTCAGTTTGCTTGCTATCATTTTAATCCATAGACATTTGAATGCAATTTTACATATTGTTTTAGACTGAAAGGATGTCGCATTTTTTCATACTGCAGTGGAAATCACGAACGTGATTGGCCAAACTCAGGATCCTTCTATGACACTCCAGATTCAGGTGGAGAATGTGGAGTTCCTGCAGAAACCATGTACTATTACCCTGCTGAGAACAAAGCCAAATTCTGGTGAGTTATATTAATCTAAATACAAACCATGAACCACCAACATATGGTTGGTCCGAGTGCTAAGGTACTCAAATTCCTTAATCAAGTGGCCACTGGATCAATTCTCTAGATCTTTTATATCTAGAAAATCTAGTTGGGAGGGGAGGAGTCATATTGTGCGCGAAACAAATTTTGCGACGGAGACAAGCATTCTTAAACGATGGTGGATACTCCGTACCTATAACATGTTACATGGTTATAAACAAAAATGCGTACTATAACATGTTTAGCTTTAGCCTTTCGTATATCAAGATTTTCATCCCTCAATTGAAATTATTATCACTTGGTCCAAACGAATGATGAAAATTGGAAATATGCAGGTATGCAACAGATTATGGCATGTTTCGTTTCTGCATAGCAGACAGTGAGCATGACTGGAGAGAAGGATCGGAACAGTACAAATTCATCGAGCATTGCCTTGCAACGGTAGATAGAAAACAACAACCATGGTTAATCTTTGCAGCACATCGTCCACTCGGTTACTCCTCTAATGATTGGTATGCCAAGGAGGGTTCCTTTCAAGAGCCCATGGGGAGGGAAAGTTTGCAGGGACTTTGGCAGAAGTATAAAGTAGACATTGGATTTTATGGTCACGTCCATAACTATGAAAGAGTGTGCCCTATTTATCAGGTATAAATACTATTGTCACATTTCAATTAAACCAAGTTGCACTATTATAGTTTTTTTTCTTGCATTTCTAATAATCCCAATGTGTATAATGCAGAACCAATGTGTGAATAATGAAAAAACTCATTACTCTGGCACTGTGAATGGAACAATTCATGTTGTTGTTGGCGGAGGGGGAAGTCACTTGTCGGACTTTACAACAGCACCTCCTATTTGGAGTATTTTCAGGGATAGAGACTATGGTTTCGTCAAACTGACAGCGTTTAATCACTCATATCTCTTGTTTGAGTACAAGAAAAGTAGTGATGGAAAGGTTTATGACTCTTTTACCATTTCCAGGGACTATAGAGATGTCTTAGCATGTGTGCACGATGGTTGTGAGAAAACCACCTTGGCAACCTGAGTTATGTCTCTAGTTCACTGATGTAGTCTTGAAATGAAATACTCATGAAATAAAGTATTTCAAAATAAATAAATAAATGAAGGCTATTATGTCCAATCCCCAATTCTAATGAGCATTTAGATATTAGCAAAATGAACAAGGAAGATGAATTCTAACTAGCATTCTCAGGAAACTCTCGTTCTCTTTTGCAGATAAATGATGAAGTATAACGAAAATTCGAGCTAAATTTTAACATGCAGTAGGGAAAATTAAATGAATCATGGCTAAGTCACGTCGACACAATGCAAATACTTTTAGGGTTTTACTTTACATTTTATTACAAACGTAGAGAAACCATCGGAACAGGCACATGCATATCATATCTCACTTAATTTAATGGTGGGATTTATAATTTAAAAATAAAAGAAATCTATGGTAAAAACTATCGCATGTATTATACAAGACTTGTTCATTTATAACCTTAGAATTGATCACTTGAAACTTTTTTTTTTCTTTCTAATTCCTTCCAATTAGTCATAGATGAGAAGTCGAGGTATATCAACACACTCTATTTCCATTATACAAACTAGCGAAAAGACGAGCACTAACGTGTTCGTTTATCCGCTTTATCTATGACACATACTTATTGTATATAATAGAGATATATCAATTTTAACATATACCATGATAAAATACTTTTGGTAAATAAGATTAAAATAAACTCCTTTTATATTGTCTAATATTGTTCATATTGTCGATTTATCTATGGCACATACTTATTGTATATAATAGAAAGATATATCAATTTTAACATATACCATGATAAAATATTTTTGGTAAATAAGATTAAAATAAACTCTTTTTTATATTGTCTAATATTGTTCATATTGTAGTGGGATGTTCATATTTTAAACTGTTTTAAATAAAATAGTTTAAAGGAAGGGTAAAATATGTAAGAAAAAAATCAGCTCAAATCATTTAATTTAGTCTCTAAATTTGGCTCTCAGAGATATTGTATAATTTTAAATGTCATAGATTAATTTGTGATATTATAAGGATGGTTTGCCCGCGTATGTGTAATGTGTGTATGTTATATTATTGGAAGATACCATTAAAAACTGTTGAAACTCTTGGTAAATAAAAAAAAAACATTTCAAACTTAAGAATACTTAGATGAAGATGACACGAGTCTCTTTAACTTAACCAAAATCCTGGAGTCGGCGGATTATCTTCTCATTACTTGCCGTCATTTCAATTAGCTATGTGAAAAAGTGAATTAAAGAGGATCCTTTTGTACAAAATACAATAAGAAATAGCAAGCAAGTCAATCTTCAAAAATTTCATTCCAATACCAAACTTATATATAAAAAAAAAGCAGGAGAAGTAAAAAAAATGCAGGGTAATTTGTTTGCTTCGCTAGTCAAACACGGAATAGTTCATAGATCTTTGGGTTTTGATTACCAAGGAATAGAGACTTGAGGATTGACATTTGATTGTTGTTATTTTATATGTATATGGTTACAATTATCTACCTTCCCAATGTTCCTATGATGTAGCACCAAGAGGACTATTAGCTAGTGTCTATCATCTTACGAGAATAAAGTATAGTCTAGATCAACTCGAAGAGGTATGCATAAAAGTATTTTCCCCAAGGCAAAATCCGAGAATTCCTTCTATTGTCTGGGTTTGGAGAAGTGCCAATTTTCAAGAAAGGGAATCTTATGATATGTTAGAAATCTCTTATGATAATCATCCGCGTCTTAAACGTATTTTAATGACCGAAAGTTGGATAGGATGATAAATATTACCCCCACTTTTTTTCCTTTCAACCAAACTCAAATGATTGAAGTTTCTCTATTTGGAATCGTGTTAGGTCTAATTCTATTACTTTGGCTGGACTATTTGTAACGACATATTTACAATACCGACGTGGTGATCAGTTGGATATTTGATTTAAGTAACATCTCTCTTGTTTATTGACCTCCCATTTCTTTGTTTTAATACTAATTTACAGTAGATCAAATTAAAACTTTTGATTAGACTGTTATCCCATTATTTAATATTTTAGATTTAAGTGTCATTCTCAATCTAAGAAGAATGGGGCGGAGTCACGCTCTGTAGGATTTGAACCTACGACATCGGGTTTTGGAGACCCGCGTTCTACCAAACTGAACTAAGAGCGCTTTCTTTTCATAAATAATTTTTTGTGATGGCAATAGATCTTGCATGCATACATACTCAATATGGAGAACTATTCATATTGAGTATGTATCAATTTGAATCGGCCGCAATTGATCTATTGTTACTGCTGATACGATAACTACTAGTTAGGGATAGGGATGACATGATTTGAACCTGTGACATTTTGTACCCAAAACAAACGCGCTACCAAGCTGCGCTACAACCCTTTACATTAGTTTCCATTGTCATTGTAACGACTTTTTGTCTTGTTTTCCACATTTTCCATTCTATATATATATAGAATATATCCTATCATTTTTTTTACTTTATTATATTGTATAAATAAGATATCGATACAAATATTCTTCTCGAATAATTTAATTCTATTAAATTTAATTAAGAAACAGAGAATAGATAGGATATATAATATAAATATTAACAATATAAAGAGTATAATAACAAGAACATAAAGAGTATAATATATATATATATATATATATATGTATATATATAATAGAATTAAAACTTAAAAAAATTAATAATTTAAAATATTCTTTTAATAGAATTCAAAATTTCAAAAAATATAGAATATAATATTATTAAAATAATTATTTGAATAAAATAATATAAAAATATAAAAATAATACTCTATAAAAAAATTATAATTAATCATTGTACAATTCAATTTGAATTTGGACTTCCCCCGACAAATCAAAGTGTTGTTATTATAAAATAATAAATAAAAAAAAGATTGTACCCAAAAAAAAAAATTTGATCATATCCCTATCATATTCCTATATGTAATTATGTATTATTATGTATTACAAATTACAAGAAAAAAACGAAAGAGGATTTGAAATGTGAGATCTAAAAACATATCTCTCTGTGGCACCAGTGGCAAGTACTCTATATGGTTCGCGGTTCTAGCAGGTTTCTTGATAGAAATCAATCGTTTATTCCCGAATGCATTGACATTCCTTTTTTTTTATTCTTGTTATTGGCACCGGAAGGGGTGATATTATAAGGATGGTTCTCCCGCATGTGTAATGTGTGTATGTTATATTATTGGAAGATACCATTAAAAACTTTTGAAACTCTTGGTAAAAAAAAAAAAACATTTCAAACGTACTTAGATGAAGATGACACGAGCCTCTTTAACTTAAACAAAATCCTGGAGTCGACGGATTATCTTTTCATTACTTGTCGTCATTTCAATCAGCTATGGACACTCATTCGTAGTTGGCTCGACATCTCTTTGGTCGACACTGCTGGCACTCATGACCATTACTACCAATTCGGTCAGCTAGGTGGTTTCCCTAGACAAGCCCATCCGTTTCTGAAAACATTTGGTTCGCATGTGCTTGGAGGATATAGAAAGAAAGAAACAATTGGATATTAAACAATAATTTTTTGGAGCTACATCAACTCTTAGAGAAAGTCAAATTACTCTCTTTTACTTAGCTCAAGGCTAAATCGATAAACTTTGCCAGAGTGGTTAACTGGTTATGATGAAACAATGCAATCTTTTTCAACATTAGGTGATACTCATACTATATTTAGTATATAGTCTATATCAAAAACTAAATACATCATTTATTGATTAAACTTAGAAAGTAAACTTTCTCTTCTTATAATAAAGATCGAATAGAGTAATGGTTTAAGTGTGCACCATGCAAGTTACATTAATTTATGTTGCCGCGGGCTAATTTAAAGCTGTCCGAACCCATTAGTGAGCAGTAAAGATACTTTAGTCCAAACACAAGACGATGTAACCAAAAAAGCCCCTATTTGAGACCAATTTGATATACATTTAAAAATACATATTAAAAACCATATGGGAGTCGTATTTTCAATTTTAATGACATGTGTTTGTGGTGTGTGGAAATCTAGAAATGTTATAAAACAGCACTGCCACGAGCAAAGTGTGTCACGTTTTTTAATTAGTTGCTTAGCTAGTAGCCTAGTACAAACCAAGATTAATTTATATAAGAATGAAGCAACCTTTCTTTTTTGACAAAATAAGTGCTCCCTCCATTTCTACATACACTATTCACATAACTTATTTTAATTATATTTAATTTACTAATATATAAAGATAAATTGTGTTTATAAGATGTTGTTAAATTTATCTCAATGAATATTTTCAAAATTTCAACAAATTATAATTTTTAATAAAAGATAATTAAAGATACTAATGATCAATATTTTGCATTGACATATGTGAAATGTTCAACTACAATATGTATTTAAGAATAGAAGAAGTCATAATAAACACTCAATCTTGCTCGTGTATTGGTCTCTTCTATTTTGATATGTAGTGTTGAGTTTTTTAAATGACTTTGGCTTCTATGTGGATGTTGGTGGCATGTATGAGCTAGATGTTTCACAATGAATAAAAAGTAAGTGTTGAGTTATATATAAGTGAGAAGATTTGTATATTCATATAATTAATGTCTTGTGTTTTTGAATAAATATGTGATGTTAAATTCTCTTTATGTTGTTGCTCTTAGTTCAATGTGATGACCTTTTGCAGGCTCATGATTCAATAGTGATATTAGAGTTTAGTTGTTGAAGGAATCAATTTCTTATGTCAAAAGTCTTTCTGACAATGATGGTCGTACGGCGTGTTGTGTTGATGTGGTGGTTGTCAACGACCATGATAATAATCTCATTTTTAGATGTAAATAAATGGCTAAATATAACAGTTCTGCGGTACTTAAAAGTTAAATTGAAGGATCAAAGTAACATTAAATTGAGGTCTAATATTACTAGTCCATTTATTCTAAATTGAGTGACTTAATTTGATTATATAAGTGTATTACTCATTTAACAAGTTTGACTATGTGTATTACTTATTTAACATACTTTGACGATATTTCTTACTAATATAAAAGGACAAATGAGAGTATATAATATGTTGTTATATCTGTCTTGATGAATATTTTTCAAATGTTAATTTTCATCATTATTTTAATATCAACTAAATCACTTATTTTAGGATGATGATATTACTTTCTTGACAAGTTAAACGTTTTATATTTTTAAACAACAAAATACCATGCGTGGTACATTGAAAAGTTAATTAAGCAAGCATTGGATGCATTGCTATTATTAATTAAGTGGTTCTTCACGTTATTATTCATCATAACTAAAGTGGTATGCTCCTCCGTCCCTTACCCGGATATTTTAAGGATTTGGTGCACACTTTCTTTTCTTTTTAAGTATTTTAGGATTTTGTACACACCTTTAGAAATAACAATACTAGTACAAACTTTGTCCCTAATACTACTATCTTATCTTTAGTTATATTTTAGTTAATCACTACCAACTTTGTCCCTAACTTTAAATTATCTTTACAAAGAGAAGAAAAAAAAATATCTATAAGTTTCAATTGTACTTTACTAAATACATTTACTACTATTTTTGAAATATACATCTTATTAACACTACAATTTTTTCAAGTTGATGAAATGTTAATATTGAAAAGATGAATACACAAATGACATTTTTTTAGTTAAAAAAATTATAGGGGTAAAACTGACACACATTTATTAAGTACTAGATAATAAATGATCATTCATTACATGGAAAAGAAATCCTCTCATGAAATTTTTCTCCTAAGAATCTCAACTCTGTCATTTTTTACCACTTATAGTTCCGATTACTTAAAAAATTGAATGGTGAAGATGGGCACCAGACCTCCTCCGATAGTAAATTCACATAAGAGGATCCAAGTCCTAGTAAATAGACATTTCAACTCTCATTTAACATAGATTGATAAAAGGATAAATGATCAAAATAAATTGCTAGACAAACAACCAAAACAAATTTTAAGCAAAAGATAAAAGACAAAAATATATTTAGCCACTAAAAACTAAAAGTGATATTCATTTTGAGATTATTTTTTTGAATTGAGATACTTATTGTGGGATGAATCAAAGAGGGTATATTATTGTGAAACTTTACTGATAGTTACGGAGGATTTATACAAGAAAGAGAAGAATTAATAAAATAAAATATTTGACCAATTAGATTTTGTCTGACCATGCATAATAGGTCAGTAGTAATTGTTGTTTCTAAGTATTACCTACTTCCACATATGATTTTTGCTGTTTATATAGGGATGATAATGTATAGCTTTTTTATTGGGTAAAGTAGTATACATATTTTCTTATTAAAGAAAGAATCACACTTCCTAGTTGAATTTAGGTTATAACGAATGTGATTGGAAGGTTCAAGTATTTGTACCAATCTCAATTAGTTTATTTTTTAAAGAGTGAGAAGGGACCATTATCCAATTGACATCAATCCTAAGGTTACCCTGTTTTCCTCTATATATTCCCCCTCCATCAAGAGCCTCTTTAAGTAGAGGGTAAGTTAAACATGAGTTTGGTAATATTGTGCCTCTTCATCACCAACTTGAGGATCTGTTTGGGTTATATGAATGGAATTGGAGAGCAGCCACTTTCAAAGATTGCCATTCACAAAACCATTCTTGCTCTCCATGATTCTGCCTCCATTACTGCTTCCCCCTTTTTGCTTGGCAATAAGGTAGTATCTTCTCACTAGCATGACATTAACATGCATGTTTTTCCACTTTTATTAGCTAGGAATGATAATATGGTACAAAACAATTAAGTGAAATGTTAAATTGGAAGAAAAAATGTTACACCAAAACAAAATATTTTATATATAAGGTCAAAATAAATTTTCTATTATCATGGATATTGTTTCTCATGTTGTCGTGGATTGTTGTTAGTTTAACGGGTCTTTTTTAATTGATTTCTATTATCGTGGGTTGTTCCTCATATTGTTATGGATTGTTCCTATTTTAATGGGATATTATTAATTTTGGATTTCTATTATTGTGGATTGTTGCTCGTATTGTTCTGGACTGTGGCTATTTTAATAGAATCTAATTCATTTTTTAATTGATAATTTTAATAAAATAATTTAAATAAAGAGGTAAAGTTGAAAAGGAAAAGTACAATAAAAAAGAATGTTTTTCCTTTATATATCGATATAGATTTATCAACAAATGTTTTGATTAAAAAAAATAACTATTTCTTTTTTTTGGAGAGAATTAATGAAATTTATTTTTTTGAGGGGGAATTAATGAAAGTTTTTTTTTGGAGGGAAATTAATGAAAGTTAAATAGTACTTGTTTCCCTCAACAAAACAAAACAAAAAATAGTACTTGGTCCAGACATTTTATTTCTGCACAACTACACCCCTTGGTTTTACTTTCTACACCTGTTTGAGGTGATTTGAGCTTGGTATTTTTCTCCAGCCAGAGAAAAACGATACAATTACTGTAATTCTAGCTAGTACTAGCATGAAAATAGTGTTTTTTTAGAGAAGCATGAAAATAGTTTAACTCTTTTTAAGATACAAAATTGTTTTCAGGTAGCTCATAAATTTTTTATATGTTCAGTTTTCATTTATTAGTGTAACATTTATCAAAAAATGATAATTTAAAAAAAAATAGTATTTTATAGCTGTAGTCATATACTATTGCAGGGCGAGGATACAGAATGGGTGACAGTAAAACTGGAGTCCCCTGAACCAACTAATGAAGACTGGGTTGGAGTTTTTACTCCAGCAAACTTTAAGTAACATACATTGAATTTCTAAAGTGTGAAAATAATTTTCTTGGATGATTATTTTTTATTAAGTTGGGAAATATGATATTCAATTCTCTAATATGTCTCTTTTCAATTAAAATATATATATAGTTTTACCATTTTCTAATATATTTTAGAAAATTGTTGCTCTTCTCCCATCAAGATTTGCTCACTTCCAACCAAACTTCTTAAAATACATCCACGTGACTTAAGTTACGCAGGTGTTAAACCTAACGCGACTTAAGTCACGCTGAAATACAACTTATATGAGTTAACTCACGTTGGTTTTGTTTTATACATATTCACAATGTTGCTTACAACCAAGGTGTTTCATATGACTAAGTGTAGATAAGGTTATGTGATCATGTGACTAACTCCTTTTGTGTTAGTCCAAGGCATATCTTTACACATAGCTTTCTCAAAAAAAAAAAAAATCTTTACACATAGCTACCATGCAATGTTATGGAGCTGAATTTTAGATAGCAAACTTATTACAAGTTCTTTTTTTTATTCCAATTATAAAACAGAAAGAGAAAACATAAGAGGAATCAAAAACTCCTATTGTCAATGTACTTTTTTCATGACTGTGTTAACATTGTGAATATGTAGAAAACAAAACCAACGTGAGTTAATTCATGTTGATGTTTGAAACGTGACCAAACATGGCTTAAGTTATGTAGGTTGAATTTCAACGTGACTTAAGTCGTGTCGGGTTTAACACCTGTGTGATTTAAGTCACGTAGGAGTATTTTGGAAAGTTTGGTTGAGAGTGAACAAATCTTGATGGGAGAAGAGCAATTTTCTTTAGTTTACTTAATGGCCCCTTATTTTATGTTTGGTGCCCAAATTTTGAATTTATTTTTTAGGACTTACATGATCGTCCTCCTCGCCCTGCCTCAAATACGGCCCTTATCATACCTATGTCCAGTAAACTTTATGTTTTATTCCTTAAATCCAATTTATCCATTAAGAGTCTCTTTTCTCACTCCCACGGTTCTTAAAAATTGTTTGCATATGAAAGCGATTGGAGGGGAGAATCTTTGAAAAAAAAATTGAAGAATGATATGGATGGAACAAATTGAAAGGGGAAGGTTTTAGGAGTTTATTTTTCTTTCATGGTACAAAATTCAACTAATATAAGACTTTTTTTTTGTTGACGGATTCTAATTTAGAGCTTAAAAATTGTATAAGGATTATTTTGGAGGACTTTAGAAGATTAGGATAAATTTTCCAAATTCATTATATGTTTGTTATTTGAAAATATTATTAATTATAAGCATTTATTTATCATTTTCTACAAAACACTTCAAACAAATAATGAATTCTCTATTTTTTTGCTACTCCCTCCTTCCCGAAGTTCTCCCCTCCTTTTTCCTCCAAACTCTCCAACATCGTCTAAAGGGGTCATGGCCACAAACTATGCATATATCTCACTATTATTGCTGAAAAACTAACTAAAGGAAATATATTTTTCCACAACACAGTTCATCAACATGTCCACCCAACCCCGGTGGCATTGGACGGGTAGATACTCCATTCATATGCTCAGCCCCAATAAAGGTAAATGAAACTCCATCTCATATAACTTGCATATGAAATGGATGAACATATATCATGTTTGTTAACAATGATTTGAATATTTGTAACAGTATAAGTATGCCAACCACTCCAATCCTAAATATAAAAAGACCGGGAAAACTACTTTGAAGTTCCAATTGATCAATCAACGTGCAGATTTCTCCTTTGCACTATTTTCAGGTGGATTATCCAATGTAAGTCATATCTTGTATTTTGATATCTTCATTTTTTTCCGTCTTTGCTTAGTATGCAATGATCATTGTTAAATTTTATGCTAACAAGTATTCATTTGATTGAGTATTGCAGCCTAGACTTGTGGCAATTTCGAACTTCATCGCATTTGCAAATCCTAAAGCACCTGTATATCCACGCCTTGCTAATGGAAAGTCTTGGAATGAAGTATGTTTGAACTGATTCATACCATTTATATATCATATATATTTGAATTGATAATTAAACCCATGGCAAAACTTTGAGACAAATTTCTGAAATATTGTAAAATGATGTTACTTTTTTTACTAATCATACTGAAATTTTGTAGTTGAAATAGCTGCATGAATTGTCTAACTTATTAATCATTTAGAATAATGTTAAGAAATTTGTTCATCATTGACAGATGACAGTTACCTGGACAAGTGGATATGACATAAGTGAAGCTGTGCCATTTGTCGAATGGGGTCCAAAGGGTGGAAAGCAAATACAATCTGCTGCAGGAACACTGACATTCAATCGTAACAGCATGTGTGGTATGGATTATTACATCGTAACTCAATTTCATACCATATCATCCTTTTCTAGAAATGAATCTCAACATATAATGAGGACATTTTGTTAATCTGTAGGTCAACCTGCGCGAACCGTTGGCTGGCGCGATCCTGGTTTTATACACACAAGTTTCCTTAAAGAACTTTGGCCAAATATGAGGTAAGCATTAAAATATACTTATGTTTATGACACTATAATTGATTAGTAGAGTTTGGCATGAAAGCTTAGCTACCTCCCCTCCCTGTTGTTCCCCAGGTACACCTATAGGTTGGGTCATTTATTGTCTGATGGCTCTTATGTATGGAGTAAGAGGTATTCATTCAAGGCATCTCCTTATCCTGGACAAAACTCATTGCAACGTGTTATCATATTTGGTGACATGGGAAAGGTAGCGTCGATTATTTAATTAAAGTTTACAATATTGGAAAGATTGATCACCTCAGTAGATGATTTTCCAACTTTTGAACTAAACTCTAATTTGAAGTATTATTAGTACAATGGAGAGAATACTTATTTTGGTTCAAATGTCCTTTAGGCTGAGCGTGATGGTTCAAACGAGTATGCTAATTATCAACCTGGTTCACTTAACACCACCGACCAGCTCATCAAGGATTTAGACAATATTGACATTGTTTTCCACATAGGAGATCTGCCATATGCAAATGGATACATCTCACAGTGGGATCAATTCACAGCTCAAGTGCAACAAATTTCATCGAAAGTTCCATATATGATAGCAAGGTTCACTTGCTTGCAATCATTTTAATCCATATACATTTGAATTGAGTTTTACATATTGTTTTAGACTGAAAGGATATCACATTTATTCATACTGCAGTGGAAATCACGAACGCTCTTGGCCAAACTCAGGATCCTTCTACGACACTCCAGATTCAGGTGGAGAATGTGGAGTTCCTGCAGAAACCATGTACTATTACCCTGCTGAGAACAAAGCCAAATTCTGGTGAGTTATATTAATCTAAATGCAAACTATGACATGTTTAGCATTCATAAATAAGATTTTCTTTTCTCAACTGAACTTTTCACTGCTTGGTCCAAGATAGTGCATATGATCCTGACCAATGGTTGCGTAATTAGTTCTATAATTTCATGATATCTGCAAAAGATACATTTTCATCCTTATAGTTCATGGTGCAGTTTCTAGTTTTTGCAAGTGAAAAATAAACTAGGAGGTACTATTTTTCCATTCCTAATGAATGAAGAAAAATGGAAATATGCAGGTATGCCACAGATTATGGCATGTTTCGTTTCTGTATAGCAGACACTGAGCATGACTGGAGAGAAGGATCCGAACAGTACAAATTCATCGAGCATTGCCTTGCAACAGTAGATAGAAAACAACAACCATGGTTAATCTTTGCAGCACATCGCCCACTCGGTTACTCCTCTAATGATTGGTATGCCAAGGAGGGTTCATTTGAAGAGCCCATGGGAAGGGAAAGTTTGCAGGGCCTTTGGCAAAAGTATAAAGTAGACATTGCATTTTATGGTCACGTCCATAACTACGAAAGAGTATGCCCCATTTATCAGGTACAAATACTCTTGTTACATTTCAATTAAAGCAAGATGTGTTGTCTATATTAAATACTTGATTATCACAGTTTTTCTCTTCAGTGTAAATGTACCGACAACGTACATCCATTTCTAATCATCCAAATGTGTATAATGCAGAACCAATGTGTGAATAAAGAAAAAACTCATTACTCTGGCACTGTGAATGGAACAATTCATGTTGTTGTTGGCGGAGGGGGAAGTCACTTGTCAGACTTCACCACAGCACCTCCTGTTTGGAGTATTTTCAGGGACAGAGATTACGGATTTGTCAAACTGACAGCATTCAATCACTCCTATCTCTTGTTTGAGTACAAGAAGAGTAGTGATGGAAGGGTCTACGACTCTTTTACCATTTCGAGGGACTATAGAGATGTCTTAGCCTGTGTGCACGATGGTTGTGAGAAAACCACCTTGGCACTCTGAAGTCTGAATTATGTAATCTACAGTAGAACTGATGTAGTCTTGAAATGAAATAAAATATTTTTTGAAATAAATAACAGTTATTATGTGTTAGGCCTCTTATAAAGAATATATGTAAGGCTGTGCAATTCTGGTTTCTCTAATCTGTAACAGTGTGTATGTATGTAATCTATCTCTGTTTGAGTACAATTCTCAAGAGATCACTCAATCAATGTTGTCGTTCAATATTTATGTTCATTGATACCAGATTCTATCATTATGTTCAATCTCTATGTATCATGCACTATTCATTAAGCATAAATATAGAAACAAAACACAGAAACTACTGAAACACTTGTAGAAATATAATGCAAATTCTAAAATTTAGATAATAGCATGACTGTCAAAGTATAATATTAACATGCAGATGCAATTTCTTAGTTATAATAAAGACACCCACAGTTCATAAGTTGGCTTTAGTTATTGTGAAAACAATGAAATAATATTATTTATCTAATTTCACTTACATTGGTACACAGATTTAACATATAACTGAAAAAAATGCAAGGTAGAAATATTCCAAAAGAATTTAAGAAATACAAGAATATTGTATTTATTAGTTCCATAATCATTTCGAAGAATCAGATCTTCTTTACTGAATGAAAAAGGAAACCTAGCACATAACTTAGGATATATGACTTTGAATTTAAAATACTACTATACAATAGACCGTACACTAAATTGCTCACAATTGTAAAAATAAAACATACACTGTATCATGCCATCAGCATCTGACAAAATGAAACACAAGATAGATAACGTGCATGTGTGCACCTGCTCTCATATGGGTTAAAGAAACTCCGAAGGCAAGCCACAACTTGAATCATTACAACTCTATCTCGGCATGTGTAGTAGACTGGCAGCTAGCAATTTCGTAGATCCTCTATATAAATTATTGAAGGCTTCATGGGATTAGCAACAAAGGAATCCAAAAACTGAGGTGAAAACTTCAAACATTGCATTCAGGATAAAGACCGACATTTGCAATCCGTAAAGCATTTCCTATCAACCATCCATCTCAATGTCGCATGCTCTACTTTCTTGATCTGCTGGTGAGCTGACAGATCCCAACAGATCATCAAATCTAAGTGGGGAGTGTCGAACACTGTATTGGAACATAACCTGGAAGTGCAAAATCGCAGCATGATTATAATCAAAACACCAAACAATGATTATTCATGAAAATAGTGTGACTGATGGCTCTCAGAAGTTTTCTTCAGACAAATGGTAAATCAAATTAAAAACAGAACTGTTGTGAATTCGGACAAAATCACACCAATGAAAAACAAAGATGTGTGGAGCAAAGGAAGTGGTAATCAATGGATAAAGTGTCCTCAAGCAACAACAACAACAAACAGTCCTAAAACTAAGTGTAAAGCATAACCACAAGCATAATCAAAGCAACAAAGATAAGAAAGCAAGAAAGAAAACAAACACACCAAGATGGTAACCCAGTTTGGTCCAATATGACCTACTCTGGGGGAGAGAGCAGCCCTCCAATCCACTAAGATGAAAGTGATACAAATAGGTTACAAGAAATTAGCTTGAAAGCTCACAAAAGAACAAGACCTAATTTCTACCCATTTTCATGTCACCCACACTCACAATGAATCCTAAGAGAAAACACAAAAGGAAGCTTTGATCCTTCCAATGGTGAAATCTCACTACCCAAGGTGTTAACAATGTTTCCCAACCCAAGAGAACCTCACTACAAAGACACTCAACCCTAAAGTTACCTCCTTTGTAATCCAAGTTACTCTCACTTCAAGCTCTTATTCAAAATCTGAACAGAAACACAATATAGCAGTCTGCAACTGTCAAAATCGTGTCACGGTTGATGCGTACAACCCACGGTACGACCAACCTTATCCTGAAAACGTGCCAAGCATGCGAAAAATCGTGTCACGATTGGACACCCAGGAAAACCATGCTCACTGCCACGAAAATCGTGACACGGTTAACAAAACGTGTCACGATTCTGAACTTCTCAGAAATCACAATTGAAGGCAATATTCAACAAGAACAAATAGGCACAACAAGCACGCAAATGTAATGCATTTCATAAACCTCCTACTGTATCCAAAAATCTAACCAATCTCGTGATGGATATTAGCAAAGTGATCAAAGAAGCAACAAGGAAGATGAACTTTAATTATCATTCTCAGGAAACTCTCATTTTCTTTTGCAGAAAAATAAGAAAGTATAACAAGACTTCGAGCCAAAATTTTACCATGCAGTGGCGAAAATTAAATCAATCATGACAGAGTCGTATCAACAGGATGCAGATACTTTTAGGGTTTTACTTTCATATGCCCTTACCTTAGAGAAACTATCAGCAGCGGCACGAGCTCGATTGGCCTTGCCAAGATACTGTAGATCAGCTTTTTCAAGTTTTCCATCCACCAAAACCAATCCTCCCTCTCCAATTGCAAACCGTAGAAGGTACCCTGAGTGCAGATCTGACTGCAAATCGAGAAAGTTGCATTAGATTTCTTGGTAAAATATAAAATAACTGAAAGTCTATCATACATTAGATTTCTTAGTAAGAGAAATGCTAGGAACACTATTTCTAAAACTCACTCTTCTATTGGGTTAAACCCATGTGGACCTCACCACTTTATGTGGGATCCATTTCCAAAGGGTGGTACCCACATGAATTTCACCCAATAAGAGAGTGAGTAATAGAGAGAGTGTTAGAAAGAGAGCGTTCATTGCACTTCTCCTTAGTAAATTGGATGCATAAGATGCAAACTTGTTTAATGTTGCATTTCATAACTGAAAATCTATCATACTATCCCAGTAAGAAATCTTATTTCTCAGTAAAATACATCAATTTCCTAGAAAAACATGTAAGATTATACAATGTGGCGTAAAGGTTTGATAGGGTGAACCTCGTAACTAGATTAAGCATCAGAAAAAAAAAATTCAGAACTGTATAGAAACCTATTTCATTTCAAACAAACCTGCTGGATGAAGCTTCCGTCCAAACAACCAAATACCAAAGGAGGATCGTCGCAGGTAGTCAGTTTTCCATCTTCTTGAAGCTCCAAAACCACCTGGTTTGGAAATCCAGAAAACTGATTAATAAACATTGCTATAGCAGTGTATCTTTGATGCTCGAGTAATAAATATATGGAAGTAATTGACACATGAATGAATTTGTGGACTTGGAGCCTCTTTAAAGTTGTATTGGGTCACACACCCACACCGAGAGGGTAGACAAGTCCACCTGGCTTTATTCATTGAAGGGTGGGTTTGGAGAAGGTCAATTGCAAGTTAAATCTAACTTCTAAGGGTCTGACCAGTTTGAAAAAATATTTTTTGTTTCCATTTGCTATTTTCACTTTTAATTACAAAATTAACACATTGTTTTTATTTTGTTTTATACACAAAAACAAGAAGTCAAGCAAAAACAAGGTATTGTTTCTGTAATTAATAATGAAAATGGAAACAGTAAAACAATTTTCTCAAAGTGTACAAAGTACAAACCTTTACATCGTTACTGTTGTGACAAGACTAATCCTCAAGTTTTACATAGTTTCAAAATAATTACCCTCCACAAATAGTTTTAAAAAAATGCAGATAAAGAGAATGCTTGCATGTTTTAAAAAAAGAATGCTTGCATGTTTACCCAAACACACTGCATATTTCACTAATAAAAACACAATTAATTCAAAATTTCATGAAGTCAAGCAATCATTTAATCCGTTGTCATCTAATATTTAACCATGAAACATTGCTTCCACGTACACTACAGTCACTGCAGAAACATTTCTCCATCTATACCTCTGGAAACTTGGTAGACATGTCAAACGGAAATAATCATAATAATGGGGGTATAACCATTATAAATTTATTAAAGAAAGTAAAATTGTTGTATAAAGTGTCTGACAAGGGGTCTTATTCCCAACGATTTGTACATGATGCAGTGTTCAATCACCAAGGTATAGAAATCTACTAAATCATATGCTTGAAATATACCCACAGTGATAAAATGGCATGAAAAACAAAGCAATGAGAAAACACCTGCTGTTGGTTAGGAACTTGTCCTTTACTGTCTGTGTCCATAACATATTGACTGCAGTTTTCATCCTTCCAAACTAATGCTAAAGGCGTAATCCCAGCCTGGTAATGTGCATGCCTAAGGAGGAAAATAACAAATTAAAAGAAATTACCCAAAATAAGAGCCTAACAAATTAAAAAGGGATAAATTTACCAAGAATTGGCATTAATAGTTATCAGATGATATTTCTGAAAGATTAAGAATACTGGGTGAAAGACTTTAGTTCTCAACAACAATGCAAAACTATTCATGAACAGACTGGCATGACTATAATTTCAAACATTTTGGAATGGCATTCACATATTGGTATGCAATGAAAGAGAAAAGAGTTAATACTTGTTATAGAATAGAAGACCGTCTTTGACATAAGGAACAGGTGCGGAATAAGCTGAACACAAACCACTCTGATCACAACCGTACACTGGAACTAAACGGAAGCTATACTTATGATAATACGAAGGAGGGTCAAAGGCACCGGTTTCAGCAAGCTTAGAGTTCACCCAAAAGAACCTGAATTCAGAAGTACAATCATAGAGGGAGTAGCCACGCCAACAAACCATATCAATAACGTAGTAAGTTTGATCCTGCTGTTATTGCAAAAAAACACAAACAAGTCACCAAACAGATAATTTAATTCATACACACCGTCAGTGTAAAGAGCTTTTACATCTTTACATTGTCAATCAATCATAACAATCAGATTATTAAAAAGATTAGACTCTAATCATAACTATTGTTAAAGTGACATATATAATTACTTATGACGAGATGCAGATAAAGGGCCCGTCTGGATTGGTTATTTGAGCTTATCTGGCATGATCGTTTGAAAAACTGTTTGGCAGAACTAATGAAAACAGATTATGAATGTCCATAAGCTCTCTGAAATAGCTTATAGATTGTATTAAAGCAATTTAAATTTATTTTATCTTTTATTATAGAAATAGCTTATGCAAATTTAGTTTTTTTTTTTTTTTATAGAAACAAAGCCTAAAAATGTATGCTTCTACTAAACCCTTTTTGCAGAAAATCACGTTGAGCCACTATAATTTTGCAAAAACTACACTTTTAGAGCTTCTACTAAACCCTAATCCCTTAAACCTTAAATTCACCAAACATAACACAAACTTTAACAAACAAACAAAAAACACTGCATTGAGAAATAGTAGTCACCTCATGGAAAATGCAGTCAAGTATAGAGTAAGAATTTGAAGAACCGGAGTTAACATCCTTTGTTCTTGCGCCATTTGGCAATTTAGAAGGAAAACGATGAAGAATTGAACCGTTTCTCAAACGGCTTATAGTTGTTCCATTACTGGAAACCACAAAACACCGTTTTCCAGAAGGTCTTGCAAAAACAAACCTGAAAATTCAAAAATTAAAAAAAAAAACATTTGTGATTGTGAAGAATATGAGAAAAGAAAAGTACCAATCATTAGTGAGATTTTCGGGAATATCGATCATCCATTCAGGATGCATGAGTTGTTTGGCAAACCATTTTCGAGCTTCTGCACCTTTCAGCTTCGAAGCTTCTAGAACATCGAGTTCGTCATTCTGATGTGATTCGGGTTGGGGTTCGGGTTCGTAGATAGGTTCGGTTTCAGGTTCGAGAGTTTGGGAAGAGGAGGAGAGAGAGAATGCGGTGGAAGCTAAGAAGCGAGCGTGGCGTTGAACGTCGAGGCGATTCTGTGCTTGACGGAGTAGAGATTGTTGTCTGCGTCTCTCTTGATCGGAGATTAAAGGGCGCTTGAATGGACGGCGGAGATCGTGCGGCGCCATGGGAAGTATCTATCTATCTATCTGAGTTTGAGTTCCTTCAATTCAACTCAACGCGCGTCCTTTTGAATGTTTTTTTGGAGAGAGAAAATAAAAGGAAAAAAAATCCTCGACGTTTTCTTTCACTCACTCGTATTTTCTCTCCAACAGCCATTGTGTTTCTTCGACCAATTCATTCAACTTAGGTATGCCTCAACCTTCTCTCTTTCCCTAAGCAATTTTATCACTTGGTTTCCACTCCTCTCTCTTTTTCTTTTTTTTTTTAATTTGAAACCACATAGTTTTAATCTTGCTCAGTTACTTGTCTTTCAACATACCATTGCTGAAAAATAAAAGACATACAACTCTAACTGTACTGTGTTGACTCTAAAATTGTTCTAGGGACGGAACCATCAGGAGCAAGGGAGACAAAATCTATGTCCCTTCATAAATCACACCACAATTTCTTGTTTAAAACCTAAAAGTTTGTCTTGTGTTGTTCTCCCTTATCTTATGTTGGTCTTCCTTGTACTGTTTTTACAAATGTTAATGTCGGTGTATAAGCTCAAATAAAGCAATCCAAGCAGGCTCTTAGTTCTTCATGTTGTTTAAGTTGAGTCTCTTTCTTCTTCCTGGTTTGCAGTTTTTTCCTTCAAGAGAACTAATTGTGAGTCATCATCTTGTTCTTTAGTAATGTCTTAAGAGTTTTATTTTGTAGATAGATTATAGATCCAATATCTTGTTATTCTTTTGCCAGTATGGAGCAAACGTTGTGGGGTCATTTGCCGGTGTTGCTAAATGTCAGTTCCAAAGAATCTATTGAATTTATTCTTCAAGCCCTTTGGAGAACCAGAAAGACTGGCCTTCAATCTGATGACAGATGTGTCATCCAAGACATGCTCCAACTCCAAAATGACTATGACCTCGACCCGGTACTGTAATTTCCATTGTCTTTTATAGTGACTTAATTGTAAGCACAATGTTCATCACCATGCTCTCTGTTAAATCAGTTTATTGGGAAACCTATTTCATTTAGTCTTATGCTTTGTTTGATAGGAGAAATTCAAACGCTAGAAAATAGATGGATATCTTTAAGCAAAGTTATTGTGATATCTCTAAGATAAATGAATCTTATGCAAATTAGTAATTATTAGTTCTTTACTTTCTCATTTGTTCTACATACTAAAAAGGAAGAGAGGTTAAGGGCATGTTTGGATTTGCTTATTTGAGCTTATTTACTGGCATAAGCAATTGGGAGAATTTATGAAAACAATGTATTAGTATGACATGTCCATAAGTTGTTTTCAGCTTATTTTCATAAGTTCTCCAAGATAGCTTATGAAAACAACATATAGTTCATACGAAAAATTGTAACTTTATTTTTTCTTTATTTACTATAAACTGCAAATTAAGTTGTTTATCAACATGGGCTAAGTTGTCGTTTTTTCCAAAGTTCACCTTCATTTCTTAAGACTTCATTTTTTGGTTTCCCATCTTAAGACTTCATTTTTTGGTTTCCCATCTTAATACTTCATTTATTTCATATATTATTTAATTAATCCCTATACTTTGTTCCTGATAAGTTGATGGTTGGTTGGTGCTTATGTACCATGAATTGAAGATTTGTGAAGCCTACAGCTTTTTAATGTGGTGGTAGTAGTAGTAGTTTTGCTTAGATGAGATTATCATTGTAACTCTATCTACAGCTTCTGGTTTGCCTCCGAATGTTAATCAGGAGGTGTGTTTATGAAAATACCTGCAAGGATGATATTCCAAAGTTGTTTCCTGGTGAAGTTCTGCCTGAATTGCAAAAGCTATTGACACTTCTGTTGCAGAAATTTCAGCAACAGTGGCAAGAAGATGTGTTGAAAGATAAGGTATGGTCAGCTAGTTTACTGCATATTTTGTTTGTGAGCTCAATTATTGGATACTTTGAAGTTTGATCTGACGCTATACTAAGAGTATAACTATTCAGAATATCGTGCCTCGATTAAAGGCAATGACATGGAATATGGCAAATCAGGATGCAGAATTATCAGACCCTACAGCTGTTATTAATTTGAAGGTAAATGTTGTCTCTTAAAATTCACTAGAGTTGGTACTTTCACTTGGGGTAAGCCTCCTCTGAAGTGGGTAATGTCAACCATTGATAAACAAATCAATGGTTGATACTATATGTACATGCATGATAAATCTTAGGTGGTTATAATATCAACCATTGATTTTCTCACTTTACTAACTACTCACCGAAGAGGAACTAAATCCCTTTCCTTCAATACCCTTTTTGTCATGTACTTTCTTAAAGCAAATGAGAAGTAACAGATGTGCACTTCAATAATGTGATCTGACCTTGTTGTTATGTAGATATGTATAATGTGTTAAATGATTAAAAATGGTTTTTATCTGATTGTATAGATTTTAACTTCACACTTTTCAGCTTCAAAATGATGCTCGATTTCACCCGGGAGAGTTGAATGTGAAGTTCCAGTTGGCTACAGATTCTGTAGAGATGATGCTAAAAGCCATGCACAATATGAGAGACCAATTTTCAACCATGGTAAATACTATGCTGTAATTTTTACTTGATTGAATTGGAATGGAAATTTTATAGTTATTTTGTTTGTATGATTTTCTAATGTGCTTAACATGTGTTGTCAGGATGAGGCACCAAAAGGGAATTAGAATGGGAAACAAATAGAATTAGTACGGGAAACAAAAACACTGATGTACTATAGGAGACCTATTTCACTTATGCACGCTAGCTTCCGCCTCATTCAAATGCAAACTCATTGTTGTAACTCGTCCAACAGTGACATTCCTTTGTTAAAGGGAGCAGTCTGGGGAGACGGATAAACACTTGGTTCCTTAGCAAGACAGTGATTAGTATTGATTGAGAAGACTAGAGAGACGGAAAGACGGTGCAAAGAATATTTTAGTGGATTATGTCCTTGATTGGAATGAAACGAAATCTCTCTGGTATGGGGAGATTAGTTTAACAGCTGGTTGTTGTGATTTAATATAAAAATAAACATGTACATTCTTCTTATCTTATTCTTTTTATTTTGTTTTGCTCATTATGATTTGACTTCTTTTTTTTACACAATTATGGTTTGACTTCTTTTTTTAAGCCATACAAATGCTTATGTTAGTAGATAATCTAAACAGACTTTATTTATCCATGTTGTCTATAATGTGCCTCTTTCTTGTACCTGCTTATGCCAGTATAGAATGTGTTTCCTGTACCTGGTTTGAGTATTTTGCTTCAGGAGATCTAATTGTGAATCATCATCACGTTCTTTAGTAATATCTTAGGATTTTATATTTGTAGATGATCCCAATATCGCTTATTTTTTCGCCAGTATAGAGCAAACGGTGTGGGGTGATTTGCCCCAGTTTGGGTTTGAGTGGTTGGGTTCAGCTAGGTGCTCAAACGGTTTCTGTGACCTATGTTGAATTTCTCAGCATGCAAAAGTTATATTTAATTTGTACTAAACCAAGTTAATTAGATTGGAAGAACTCATTTAAAAACTCTTCAAATGGTTGTGTTTCTCAATCATAGAACTTGACAAAAAAGACTTTCATATTAAAATCTTACACAGCTCAATTTTTTTTGGTTTAAATGAGATGGAGTTTGACTATTTAGAAGTGAAAACTGAATATAACAAGTCCTACCTCAACCGATAAAAATGTCAAAATTCTTAGACTAGACTTTCTGATCGGGGATTGAACTGACTCTTCCACTTGTGTGTGTGTGAGTTTCTAATAATAATAATAATAATAATAATAGTAAAACCCCTACAGTAATCAGCATCGTGAAGTATTCATGCTTTTAGATCCATGTGCACACTACAAAAAGAGGGATATTATTGTTACTTTTTGTGGTCCTGGAGGGCTACGGAAGGAGTTAGAGTAATATTTTGGGCATAATTCGTATTTAATACCATTCTTTTTCAAATTGAAAAAAACTAATTACATTGATATCAAATGGCACTATGAGATATAATATTATTGAGAAATAATTGTGTCGTCTATGTGATCTTACACAACACAATGGTTGTGAAACCCAGTTTATACAACAACAAAAAAAACTTTCAAGACCAAAATATATATCACTACTATATAAAAAAATTGGGAGTAGATGTTTGTTAATATTTTATCCATCAAGCTCTATCATTTTAGTTTTGCTTTACAGATTGTATGTCAACAAGATTTTTTGAAAGATTTTGTGTTCAGTGTGATTCTTAAAGCGGGTGCAGCTAGTGACAAAATGGTGAAAGATTTCACCCCTACTCAAGTATGGTCCAAATTTGGCAGGCTTGGTGGGCAAGATATTGGGAAGTTAAAGTGTGGAATCTAATGGAGCAGTGGATTAGGTTGCCAACTATGCTCATACCCTACATGTGGGTGAATATTCAGTCACATTAGAGAACTCCTGGTGGGTGCTCACTTTTAAACAATGCAAGACTTGTTGGGTTTGATCTCCGCATATGGGAATGTCAATTTGTGCTCGTAAGTGGGGATGTGCGGGGATGGGGAAGGAGGAGAATACTCTCCGAGGCGAAGAATGGGAACGGAGTTAAGGAGCATTTTGGATGGCAAGGACAAGGAGCTGGAGAGTACTCCCCTCTCCCGCCCCGTTGACATTCCTATCCCCATATAATTTACTTCACGTGTTAAAATAATCAAAATTCATCTTAAGAAATGAACTGTATATGAGCCAAGGGCAACCAAAATTCATGAATGTGCATTTTGAGAAACTTTGTACAATGTTCAATTATATAACCAATTGCTAAACCATCATGGTGAATCAGCCACCTTGATTTTCACTCAAAATTTTCTTTGATCCTACTTTTAACTTTTGTTCCTTTTTCTATTCTTCGGGTTGTGTATCCAAATAACCTTTCTTCCTAACCAATATTACGGGGAAAAAAGATAGAAATCTATAAGTCTCTCTTAGTTGCCCTCACGAGCATCTCTTCCAGCACCTTTGCGGTTCAAGTACCGAATGACAGCATCCTCAACCCTGAAAATGTTACAAAAAATAACACAAAGAAGTTAAAGAATATAAAATCACTTTAGCATATTTTTTGGCCCTATGTTATATCAAATAAGGAGTGGGAAAAAAAGATACGTCCATAAATCTTACAAGACATCCATTTTCTAACTATACAATGTCACAAAGAATAGGGGCAAGAAATGTCAAGATATTGGGAGATTCACAACTGGTAATTCAATCTCATGCAACCACGTCAGATTCAACACTTAACAGTTTCAGAAATAATTTATGCATCATTTCAGAGTGAAAACAGAACTTGGTAGAAGCCTACCATGTTGTATTATAATTTCCTAATAGTCGCCACTTAAGCATTGACACCAAATAAAAATCTGAGAGCAAAGCTTTTTTTATGAAGTGTGATACTGTGCATAGTTGAGTAAGTGTCCAGCATAGGTGCTGCTTCTTATTTGATGAATATGATTCATAGGATTCAAGTATATTCAAGACTTCAACCCCCAAGTTTACCAAATAAATAACATTCAGGTCACAACCAAACAAGAAGTTATTGTGCACACATGCCTCACAACAAAAACAAAAAAGGTAAAGCATCGACATAAATCTTACCATGGTTGATTATAAAATTCAGGACATTGCTCCTTTTCAGAATTACGGCCGGCATCTCCAGCAACAAGTTTTGGATCCTTGCTCTGAGAAGCAATTGTAGCATTGATAAACTCTGCTGGAGACTGACTAAAGCTAAGAAAGAAAGCACGTCTTCTACGATGCTCTTGGATCTTCTTTAGATTAGTGGAAATCATCTCATCTTGAGTTTCAATCTCTTTGTTACTCTCAATGCTGTTGCTAGCCAAGAATACAGACATTTCTTTCTGCAGTGGAATAGGCATGTCAACCTGTACATCATAACATGCAGTTCCAGATGGGCAATCTCCAGAAAGCTTGATGTTATGCTCCAAATATATAGGCTTTGGTTGTGACAAATGCTCTAACAACTTCTGAGCAGCCGTGGTGAATCCCATCTTCTCTTCCCCGAAAACCCTTTGGAGGTAAGGATCACAGATGAAGAATGAAGGTTCATCAGCACATTGTAGCTTCCTGGACTTCACATAATGCCAAAGAGCAGCTATTATTCTCGGGCGAGTCTCGACCTCAACCCCTAAGAGTCTAGACAATGGTGCTGAGACCATGAACTTCTCAGGTGAATATTTCAAATCTAATTTGATCACTGCAGTGAATTCTTTGTCTCCTTTCCTCTTAACCTCAAAACCATCCTGTTGTTTAGGCGAATGAGCACTGTCCCACACAATAATGTGATTTTCAGGATAAAGGTTTTGATCCAAGCATATAGTAATTTTCTTGAAAAAATCAGAAAACTTTGTGTCAGAAGGACTTGATCTCTGCAAAATTCCAGACAAAGGATCATTCCCATCTTCCAATACCCTTCCAATTATCTTCAAAGACCAAGAAGATTCCTCAACAGTTTTATCCTCAGAGTCAGTTTTTGTGTGCTTCGAGAATGTATTAAACACATAAATTCTCAGAGTTTTCTGAACATGGGCAGGACTTCTAATAGCCTCTTGCATATCAAGCTTTCTCTTAGCAAATGCAGCATCCATCTGAGCCTCCAAATCAAGCAATTGAGTATAAAGAGCAGACTCAGGCAGAACCGTAGCCACTTTTTCCGACATCTGCTTCTCCGGTAACTCCCTCATCCTTCGCCGAGAAGTGGGAGTCAATTCCATTGTCTTATCCGACACATTTTGGTTCGCACCAGACGAACCTGGAGTCCGCAACAGGCTCCTTTGAGTTCCTGCTCGCTTGGAGCCACCGGTAGCCGGAGTCGATACAACATTAGTATTAGTATTGGCATTATGTAATGGAGTAACAGGTTGAGTTTGTGATGATTGTAAAGAAGCGAGTGCTGCCTGAGACTGCAACTGTGCATAGTGAGCTTGTGCAAAACCCTGAGAATGTAATTGTGGTTCTGAAAACTGAAATTGACCATGGAATTGGGTTTGAGGGTGTGATCTAGAGACAAGATGGTTCCATTGTTGTTGTTGAGACTGTGGTGATATTCCAAAAGGACCAAACAATGATGATGATCCAGATGCACCAAAATTCTTTGCTTGATTATTGTTCATTCTTATTGCACCTTCTATAATCTAAACAAAAATCTTAATCACATTAATTCACAATCAAACACACTGAAAATGAACTTAAATTAAAGTATAGTAGAGAATGGTCCTTCGCAATTTTAGTGTGGGTCAATTTAGCACCCGACAAAAATAAAACTAAAATGACATTCTTATAACAGATCGGTATGAAAATGTCATAACTACTTAGGGTTTTATTTTTGTCAAGGACTAAATTGACCCGTATGAAAAATTGTGAACGACCAAAATGGGTCTTCACTATAAATCAAATAAGATCAAGAACAACATTTGTGACAAAACGAAAAAACCTAAGAATGTTTGTGGAATGAAAAAACCTAATATTGAAAGATGACAATGAATCCCGCCAAAATTTGATCAAAAATATTTAAGGAATTGATTTTGTGATTATAATAAGAGATTGGTGAAGATAAAGAAAAGAGAGGGATATTCTTACAGTTTCACGGAAATCGAAATTAGAAGAAGCTGAATGAATCTCTGAGCGTGTCTTTCGGTTTCGTGTTTCTCCTCGTTTTACATTCCTTATACCCCACACTGTAATTTGTTTTTGGACATATATTATGTTTTTTTTGTTTTTAATCTTGGTAAAAACAAAATTTCCATTTTTTTATTCTTGCAAAAAATACAACTATTGTTTTCTTTTAATTTTTGCTGATTTGTTTTGGACATTTTGAAAAAAAAAACTCATTTTTGTCATATTTGTTGGGTTATGCTCACTTATGTCATTAGAGATTATATTTTTGTTCAAGTAGTTAGAGCTCACACAATTTAATCGTGGAGTGTTTGAGGTTCGAACTCCGGTCCCTATGTATAAAATGCAATATCCTTACCAACTGAGTTAAGCTCACGGAAAAATTAAAATTATAGGTATCAGTTATATCATATATTCGTTCGAGTTAGTTAATCAATCACTAAATTAGTTTTTTCAGTGATCTCTACCAAAAAGTTTGGACAAATAATGAATACAATCATGAAATAATAAAATTAAAATAAGAATTGCATCATCATCATCTTAGAACTCAACTAAAAAATTATGTTGTTCAAGCCAAACCCACAATCCATGTTCTAGCGTGAGCGAAATGTCATTCGTTGTCACTTAAACACGATTGAATATCCATCTTACTATTGTGAAAAAATGCATCGTTATTGCAGATTAATTTCTCATTAGGAGGTATGATCCAAACTATCTCCAAAGTTTGAGTGTTGTTTGCGCGCGGACGAACAACTTGCATAGGCAATCTACCATTGTTGAAAAAAACAAATAGCATGCGCACAAACGTCAATCTCGTATTCAACATGGATCTCCCGTTATTTAATATTATGACTCTTCCATGTGCTTTGTAAAATAGAAACTCATATGTTGCGTAGTAAATTGGACAATTAATTTACTTTGTGTCCTTCTTTATGTTGGGTTAAAATTAATTTCGATCGCATGTTAATGGAATTGATTTTATTTCTGTGATTGTAAATGGAATGACACAAGATGAGCAGAAAATAAAAAATAAAAAATAGATCAGTGTTTTTATTTGAGTTATGGTTGTTTCTTATCATGTCAATAACAAGTGCGTGTCAAACACATGATATAATAAAATAATGTTATCATATTTTTTATCATGCGTGCACCAAACACATGATAGGATAAACGTTATCATGTCATCATCATATCATATCCTTATCCAGCTTCTTATCATATCTCGTGTCTATCATATCATGCGTACCAAACGGACTCTAAGTGTTTATCTAGATTGGTTTTGATTGATTGAGATTTGATGTTTATTTGGTTTTGAAAAATATGCAATTGATAAAGTTGCCTTAAAATCATTGGAGTTCATCACAACAATGAACAATTCCAAATTTCAATTTTTTTCAGTGTTATGGGAAATCATTATGTAAGGATAACATGTTGAAATTTGGGAGCCTAACTCATCCTTAAAAAACCGGCTTGTAAGGTGAGGAGTGTCTCCTCTTAATAAACTCTTATCAAGCGTCCTATCTAACCGATGTGGGACTAAATCCATTAACATAATTGTGAAATAAGTAATTAAAACAGTCATACATGGATAAATAATTTCGCGTTGTCAATCCTAATTTTCACTTACAGATCAATTTTCAAGATTACGATACATAGATCTCTTTTGAAAAAAAACATTAAGAACATACAAAAACTAATTTAAATCGAACACAAGAAAAGCATAACTGAATGAAAACTTTATTAATATAATCCAACAAATAAGAAAGGTTGATCTTGGAAGCCTAATTAAGAGGTTTAGTTGCTCGTGGCAACAAACATCGTAACAAAACATTATAAAAACATACCCTAGAGAGAACAGGAGGAGGAAGAAATCTTGTCATGAAACTTTGATGTTTGACCCTTGCCTTGAATCATCAACTTTTTGAATGAAAAATAATGAGCGAACAAGTCTCTATTTATAGCAAATGATTATTTAGGGTTTTAAAAAAAGAAAACTGAACTTTTTTTGCACCAATCCAGCTTGGAAAACAAGCTACAAGAATTTCTACCCGCAGACGTGCGCAAATGGAGCCTGAGGCAGTAGCAACACTACCTCATGCGCAAATGGTGCATGGGCGCACGGTCAGGCCATACGCTAATGGCGCCTGAGGCAGCCCCTAAGGTGCGAAATATTGCATTTTCCTCCCGTTTTCGATCGTTCTTCCGTATGGAGCTTGAATTCTTCACTTTGAATTGTCTTCAAAATCCTTCTTAAAATCATTGACTTCAACCTTCATCCTCTACGTGATGTCTTGCTTCATCGATTTACATGATTTCTCACTACAAAACACCTATAGAGTTGCATGATTTGGGATAAAGTGAATTACAACGACTCGAGTAAAACTAATACAATATGTTCCTTAAACCGTTGACAACTCCTATAACTCTCATCTTATTTGTATTGAAATGCAAAGAAAAGTACTAAAAACATAGTAAAAAGTGTCATGTGATGCTCTGTCATCACTACCATAAAAGTCGTTAGTATGGTATGAAGCTACATTAAGGGGATGAAACTGTAAAAGAAACTACGTTAATTAACATGTGCTTTTATCTTCCCTTTGTATTGCAATCAACCAATGGCATGTTTGTAACTCCATAATCTATAGTAGAGTATGCTTCTACAGTCCGGTGGATTAAACTACCTCCCAATATGTTGAAATGTAATGACTATGTTGCCTCTGACATCTGTCTCCATTATGAATATATGTTTTTATCCAAGCTAAAATTTTCAAGATCCATAGTAGCTTGAACATTCTCAAGGGAAATGCCTACGCATTATAGCTTTCCATTCAATTGATACAAGAATGTGGTGTTGATAATGTTATTTTTACGCTAGACTAAAAAATGGTGGTAGGTCGTTTTCATGCTATTGCTTATAACTTTCTTTGAACTTGGATTTATTATCGAGGAATGTATTTTGTTCAAGAATGTCTACGGTCCAAACTCGTTGATAGACTTTTATAGGAGTCAAGTAAACGCAATATCTCATAAACTAACTTGAGTGGCTACATGTATAACTGACACCTGTGTCTTTTATTCCATTCCACCTTTTATTCATGACTATACCTATAACAAAAATATGTGATTTTGCTTGCCTTAAAAAAAAAATCTTAAACGCGAGTATATTATATATATTTTTTTTAAAAAAATGTTAACTTTGTAAAAGTTTATCATATGTGAGCATCATTTCATTTGTGCAATTGACAATTAACAAAAAAAAACTTTATTAAATTTCTCTTGAGTATTCTGGATTATCAACAGTCTGATCACTCAAAATAATCCTGAGTGTTTGTTTTGGAAGAAGTTGGTGAGAGTCAAATCGGAGAGAGAAGAATTTTCTCTTGTGTGGCAAGAGAAGTATGAGAAAGATTCACAAGTATAAGTACGAAATCATTAAAAATATTCTCCCATAAATAAGAAGAAATGTGTGTGAACGTGACTTTTTTTTTATCTATTCTCTATTTGCATCCTTATTTTTTAAAAGACGAGGAAAATGTAAAATGTGGCATTTGTGTCCATTAAAAAAATACAACAATTTATATATTTTTTTTCTATTTCTCCTCACTTTCTTTTATTTAAATATTATTACACCAAGTTCTCTCTATTTACATCTTCTTAATTTTTCCTCAAGATGAAACCCACACTCAAATAATTTTGTTAACTGTACTTATTAAACATATACTTTGTTTATTATGAGTTTAATATTGTTCTTTTAGAAAAATGGTCTTGATGGTGCGATATGGTGTATAGGAGGGTGGTAAGGACGAGTCTGCTTGATGGAAGGAGTTGTTGCAAATTTGTAACGAAGATGATTTGACAGTGAAGAGGTGGTTTGAGGATAATTTAAGGTGTAAGATAGATGACGGTGCAAAGAACTTTTTTAAACTAATATGTAATTAGGGGAGTACATGCTAAGAGACCGTTTTAAGAGGTTGTTTAACTTATCTGATAAGCCTTGGATGACAGTGTTATTATTTTAAGCAAGTTTAATTGATTTAATTTGTATGCCAAACCATATTTTTCCCCACTAGCATATATTTTTAAAAATAAAATAAAAAACGGAAGAAGCAACTAAACCAAGCATTGCGCCGAAAGAAAACATTGGATAGCTCGGAACCGAACTGAACCGAAGGACCTGGATCTAGAGCATAAATATTCGGCGTATTATAATACACCTGGCTAAACTACGCTCCCAACTTGTCCCAATCACTGGCCGCAACACTAACATACACCGTCCCCTAAAGTGCTACATTCTACAGTCTACACCAAACCATCATGCTCCAACTCCCAACCAGACAATTCAAAAAGACGAAATAATTAACAAAAAAAATCATTTAATTAATTAATTAATGAATTAATATAGTATATAATAACAAAAATTAGTGTAAAATCATTTCTTTCAATATCTCTCCACTCTTTTCTTCATTTCTCTTTTCTCTTCTCTTTCTCTGTGTTTATCGTTGAAGCCAAAGAAGAAGAAGAAGAAGCTATGGTTTCAACGAGACGCAACAGTGGTGGATCTTTCCCCAACAACAACAACGCCGGTAAAAGACCTTCATCTTCTTCCGATGACAAACCTCCTTCTTCTCCTTCATCTAAACGCCAAAAGGTTTTTCTCCAATCCGTTACTCTTTTTTCTCTCTTTCATCTTTCTTCGATTCGATTTCTTAATTTTGATTTTCATTCTTTCTCAGCCTGATAATGGCGCTGCTTCATCGGAGAAACCGCCGGAGAATTCAAATCAAGAACCGTCTGCCGATCCCGGAAAATGTGCTCAACCTGATGCTCAGATCGATGAACCTGTAGCAGCTGCTGATGATGATAAACCCGATGCAACTCCGCCGATTGCTGATGGTTTGTTATAAATCTTTTCTGTTTAATTCTATTTTTTTATTTATTAATTGAATTTAATTGTTTTTAAATGTGAAAAGCTTCTACGCCGACTCTGGTAGCTGATAAACCAAGAGCTTCGTTTTCTTCTTGGAGTTTATATCAGAAGCAAAACCCGAACCTCGAGTCTTCAGCTCCGTGGTGCCGGCTTTTGTCACAGTCTGCTCAGGTGAGAATTAGTTCAATCATTTTCAGATTTTTTTTCTTTTCAAGATGAGATCTTTTCTTTGTCTCTGTGTTTGAATTTGTTTAATGTGTTTGATTATTGCAGCATCCGAATGTTTCGATTTGCATACCGAATTTCACTATTGGCTCGAGTAGAAATTGCAATTTTCATTTGAAGGATCATACGATAAGTGGAAATTTATGCAAGATCAAACATACACAGGTATATTTTAGGACTAATGTAAGATAATGTGATGGGTTTTTTCAGTGTGTCATATGGTTATGGACTTTTCAAGTGTTGTCAATGGCAAATTGCAGAAAACGGTGGTCTATGCTACAGTGTTATAGCAATGCTATAGCCACTAACTGATAACAATTTAGGGTGCGTGTGTTTTAGACTTTTACAGACAAAATTATATTTTTTTATAAAAAAATTACTTCTGTCTATTTTTTCAGAAAGTGTTAGTTTAGGATTTAAAAAAAAATCATTTTTGACTCTAAAATAAAAAGCTAGTAGGATTAGCTTTTCCCAAAATCTTTTCTTTTTTGTTGCAAAAACAAGGAGCACACGAACTAGTTTTGAAAAAACTGATTTTTACAGATAGTAAAACAAATAGAAATAACTTCTGATTTTTTTTAACACAAAATCTACTCTTTTTAAAGTTGAAACAAACACACCCTAAATTGCGTATTGCAGAAACATAGTGGTTTATTAAAATTCCGTTAGGCTATAGCATAATTGCGCCACTATAGCTAGTATTTGACAACATTAGGCATCTCCGAGCACACACCTCAGAAAGAATACAGATTATTTTTTCTGGTTACTGTTTCATACATGGTTCTGGCCCCTATAAATTTCACATTGGAGGTGTGTGCTTGGTTGGTTGCCTTCTTCCCTTTTTTCCTTGTTTGAGGTGAATATCTTAGATATGTATGTGCAGTATGATTACTATTGTTTCTCGAAATGATCAGCGCGAGGGAAGTGACGTGGCTGTGCTAGAGAGTACGGGTAGCAAAGGATCTGTGATAGTTAATGGGACACTTGTCAAGAAGAGTACCTGCTGCACACTTAACTCAGGCGATGAGGTGGTTTTCGGCTTGCATGGAAATCATTCTTACGTATCCTTTTATTTTTTGATTTTTCATTTCAATACCGTTTGTTCATCCTTTCTGTTATTTTTTAAATGGGAATTATCATTGTCAAAGTAATTATATCTACGTTTGTGTTTGTGTATGTGTGTCTCTTTCTCTCTTTTCCTTGATTTATATTAATCTAGATTTTCCAGCAAGTAAACACTGAGGTTGCAGTTAAGGGTGCAGAAGTTCAGAGTGGCGTTGGTAAATTTATGCAGCTTGAAAGGAGAAGCGGAGATCCTTCAGCCGTGGCTGGGGCTTCTATCTTGGCATCTCTTTCTAATCTCAGACAGGATCTTACAAGATGGAAGTCTCCATCTCAGACTGCCAGTAAACCTCACCAGGGCGCTGATGTTTCTATTCATACTGTTCTCCCTGATGGTACAGAAATTGAGCTTGATGGCCTGGGCAACTCAACTCCAAGCATGGGAACTGATAAAGCTGCCGATGCTGAGGCTAGCAACAAGAACACTCCCATGGATTGCGATCCAGAAGATGCGGGCGCAGAGCCAGGCAATGTAAAATACTCTGGGGTGAATGATTTGCTAAGGCCTTTCTTCAGGATTCTAGCTGGATCTACTACTTGTAAACTAAAATTGAGCAAAAGTATCTGTAAACAGGTATTGGAAGAAAGAAATGGGGCGGAGGACACACAAGCTGCATCGACTTCTGGTACATCTGTACGCTGTGCAGTTTTTAAAGAAGACGCTCATGCTGCAATACTGGATGGAAAAGAACAAGAGGTGTCCTTTGACAACTTCCCATACTATTTAAGGTATAACTAGTCCATGCCTCAATGACTTTCATGGAGTTTCCGGCTTTGTTTTGACATTGTATATATTTGTTTGAATTTCTAGTTGTCAGTTTTTGTTATCCCTATTAATGCTGTGTATTTTATGTTTTTTAATTTTCTTTTCCATTCTAAAAATAATTTTTATTTTCCAATTTATGTTCATTCGTTTATTTTTTCGTATCAAATAATGCAATGCAAAATTAATTTTATTTCACAATGCATTCTCTAGAATGTAAAAAAATGTGCTAAATGGAATAAGTCACCTTTATGTAACAACAAGAAGGTGTGCTTCGGCACACCAGTTAGATTTGTTGCCTTGCTACTAGAAGGTCACAATTCCGAGTTTTGAAATTAGGCTGTTATAAATGCATGCTGTGCTAGGGCCACTTATACTAGGCCCATAGTGAGTCGCATCCTTCCTTGGACCTCACCATGGTTGGAACTTTATGGTACCACCGGGTTAACAATGTAGTGTTCTATATAACAGTGAAATTTGATATCCTTCGAAGCTAGAGATGTTGATTTTGGAACTATGTTGCCATCTAATTTAGTGTATTAGTTTTAAATAATTAAGTCCAATAATTTTTATAAACAGTAGCACATGATATCAAATATTAAATAGTAATTTAGTCTATACCATTTAAATTTCTAGTGAGTGTATTTTGACCAATGTAGCACTTTGATCTTAATTATTTTATATAACCTTGAGACAAAGTGATATGAAATTTAATTCAGATATGGCAATGACAACTACAACAACATAAGCCTTTTAGTAGTAGGTGTAGTCAGATGCATGGTTTACACGACATCATTTTGTATACAGCTAATCAATCTTTCTATTCAATTCTTACCCAACCTTATTTTCCTTCCCCTTCCAAACATATGTTTCTCCCCCTTCCAAACTTATGTTTCTCATTTTAAAGTCAGCAGTTAATCACCCTTGAAAAGGCCTTCAGATGAAACGTTTTTGTTGGGTACAACCTGGCTGACTATTCTCTCATCAACCCAAAAACTTGCTTCCTTCTGGATTAAGCCAATATATTTACTAGATGCAGACAGAATACTTGTCTCATTTTTGGAGTACATGTGTGATCAATGTAGATGCCAGTTAACCCACTTGGGTTGGCCTGGTGGTATTGGATTGGGATCTGGGAGTTTGCTCCTCCTCGAGGTCTCAAGTTCGATTCTTCCGATGCCAATTTGGGTGGGCTAATTTAGCTTCTTCAAAAAAAAAAATGTAGATGCCAGTTAGAATAAACAACCAAGGAGATGCTAAGCAGTCGGAAAAATGAAATTTGATTGAAGAAGAAAGATTGATATGCTATGAAGCACAGACAGAGACAAGTTGACAACGATAATATTTGAGAAAATGTCATAATTCAATGTAATCATATGTGTCGGTGTTGTGTCGGATACCGATGCGTGTCCGACGCTGGAACATGCCTAATCTGAGGAGTGTCCGTTCTTCTTTTATGATATGCAAACTATTTTTGGTGAATTGCAAGAGAATATCAAATGTCTTATATAGTCAGCTTCTTAATTAATAGTTTATAATAGATAATAGTTTATCTTGTATTCTTTATGTATTGGAATGTTATGTAGATAATCCTAAAAACATATCAACTCTGGTATTCTTTTTTTCTCTCTTCTATTTTGTAATAATATAGTTATAGTTATACTGAACATGCCACTTTTATTATTGACGGTCCAAAATCGATGTGTTAGCTTTGTCTTCGCATGTTGGTTTGTTTTCTGCCAATGCCTGTTTCTAGGACTTGGCAGTGGCTTAACAGTGTCTTTTGATTTTGAACAAGATCTTTTATGTAGTCACAGTTGTGTTGCTAGTGTTTCAAGCTCATGTAACTAATGTCTGTTGCTACAATTTAAAACCATGATTTTAAAAGTATTCATTGAAGTTTCTGAGACATTTTTAAAGAAAGCTTATTACTATTTTGTATTTGCATAATTTAATTGAGCCCATGCATATTGGTTGATGTCATTCTTATTTAACTCAGTTGCTGATTATCTTTTTGCAGTGAGAATACAAAAAATGTCCTGATTGCAGCTTGCTTTATACACCTGAAGCATAAAGAACATGCAAAGTACACCGCAGATCTTCCCACCGTTAACCCTCGTATTCTACTCTCAGGACCTGCAGGTTTGTGGTTATTTGCACCATTACTCTTCTGTCTCATTCTCTCTCTCTCGCTCCCCCCTCTCTCAATATACACAATTTCATTTTAGTTTTTTTCTCCCTTTATCATTAATTCATTTTCCCCCTCAATTCTGTACTTTTTTTTGCAGGGTCAGAAATATATTCGGAGATGCTTGTAAAAGCACTTGCGAAATACTTTGGTGCTAAATTGCTCATATTTGATAGTCAATTGCTTTTGGGTGTAAGATTAAGTTTCTCTGTTGGTCTGATATTTGGATTAATCCTTGCATACCTTTTTCATCTGTGTCTTCAAGTATTCTTTTTACTAATATAATTCTAACAATGAATCTTCGTTCGTTGCGTGTTGACAGGGTTTATCTTCTAAGGAAGCTGAGCTGCTCAAAGATGGGTTTAATGCTGAGAAATCTTGCAGCTGCCCCAAACAAAGTCCTACAGCCACAGACATGGCTAAGAGCATGGATCCACCAGCTAGTGAAACAGACACACCTAGCTCTTCAAATGCTCCTACTCCACTTGGCCTTGAATCTCAAGCTAAGTTGGAAACTGATAGTGTACCATCTACGTCTGGGACAGCTAAAAATTGCTTGTTTAAACTAGGTATCTGCTCTTCTGTTTTTATCGCATCTTAGGAAGCATTAGTTTTATCCGAAAGTACTTACATTTATCATGCAATAATCCTGCAGGCGACCGGGTTAAATATAGTTCATCTTCTGCTTGTTTGTATCAGACATCTTCTTCAAGGTACAAGTTTGTAGTAAATTGTTCTGAATCGGTCTCTATTTTTCATTGAACATGCATTGTTGTCCTTATCTCTCTGCAATTATCAGATGGTATAGGCCTAGTTTGGACTTGCGAGAGCTATTCAAGTAAAAAAGATATTGATTCTTAACTTACAGAAAAGCCTTTGTAAGTTTATGGGAGCTTATGGAGAAGTTAAATGAGAAAACTTATAAAAACTGAGGTGCAGAAGTTAATATCAACTTGCAAAATTATTATTTAGATGACCTAGTTAGTACTACTAATGTTGTCAAGCATGTAAGTTGAACTACGATCGGGAGGAGGATAAAAGATTGTAACTCGGAGGATTTTATCATGGATTGTAAGATCCTACCAAAACAACAACATTATAATATTATAATATTGTGGTTGCATTTAGATTTTTATTTATTGCTTATTATTATTTAGTTTATCATATAATTTTGTTATACTTCAACCATTATTTTAAATAAACAAGAAAGTGATTTGGATTGGCCCCGTTGAGACTTGGCAAAACCAATACAAGAGAGGGGTCATACAACCCAATTCTGTCATCCTCACGAACAAAATAATCTATAGAAAATTAAATAAAAATAAGATGGGCCTGCTGGCCTAGGATCTCTTCTCTTCAGAAGGCAACCTTAGATGCACACTGCCTTGTGCTGTACCAGAGAGACGGTGAGGAGAGACAGGGCACTGTGTTTAGATCTCAGGTCTCACAAGTCACAACAGTGACCAGAGTGGCGCTCCGTCTACGGCTTTGCAGAAATGGCAGCTAGCCAGAAAGAGAGAGAGGCCACACTCGCACAATAAAATGGGTTGCTAAAACTTGCTCCGTAAAATGTCTTTGCCAAGTTCGGAATGATGCAGAGATCCTAAAATTTTGCGATCTAGTGCGATGATCAGTTTCAAGTCTGTCCCCTTCAGGCTTAGAGTCGTGCAACCCTACGTCCCAACATGCAATTTGACAACACTGGTTATTACAAAGTAGCTCGTAGTAGTGTCGTGGTGGAACTTTTTTTCACTAAAACTGAGGAGTCATAGCACATTTCCCTAAAAAATGGTTATGCCACAACAATCCAATTTGGAGGCTTTAACGAATGATGTATAGAGACCCAATTTGAAATTTTGAATTAGCTTCTGACTTGTATTAGAAGTTACCTTAATTTTTTTTAAGTGCTTATCATACAAATACCTATGTATAAGCAATTTTCACAATTGAAGAGGAAATTGGGAGAAACTCTGTATAAGCTTTCTGCAAGTTTCTGCTACAAGCTATTGTGATCTTATGAAAAATATGGGGAGAACAGTTTATAATCTGTTTCAATAAGCTCTTCCAAACACGTATGCGAGTGCTATGTCAAAATATGAGCTCAAATATGCTCTTCCAAAACCCCCTTATGAGTAAACTATACAACTTCTGGTGATCCAGGAATTATGCTGGGAAAGGGGGTTTCGTTACCACTTCGTTTGAGGGGAATGTGTCAGGAAATAAAATAGGAGGGAAAAAAAAATTAGAAGTAACGTGTAAGAAACATGGATATTAAATCTCTCCTTTTTTAGCAGAATCAATGTAGGTCCCATATTGTTTTCTGTTTAGTTCCTCCATATTACTCTGTTTTGTAACTTCCATTTTTCCCACATTTCCCACCCATACCAAACAAGTGCATTTGTTTTTATTTTTGATTATAATTTTGCTTAGCAATTGCATGTACAGGGGTCCATCTAATGGAAGTCGGGGGAAGGTTGTCTTAATTTTCGATGATAATCCCTTGTCAAAAATTGGTGTAAGATTTGATAAACCTATACCTGATGGGGTTGATCTTGGAGGTGCCTGTGAGGCAGGTCAAGGATTTTTCTGCAACAGTAATGCCCTGCCCATCTAATTAACTACATTTTTAGTTACTATATATTCATTGAGCATTATCTTGGTCCTATATCTTGAAGTTGTCCTTTTCTCTTTTCAGTCACTGACCTTCGATTGGAAAACAGTGGCATTGACGAACTCGACAAATCGCTTATTAATACGTTGTTTGAGGTTGCCTTTTACTCTGATTTAATAAATACCTCTTACAACATCATTGTATTGTGCTTTAATCTTAGAATAATACATCTTTGTTTCAGGTTGTAACTAGTGAGAGTAGAGATTCACCTTTCATTTTGTTCATGAAAGAAGCAGAAAAGTCTATAGTAGGAAATGGAGATCCATATTCATTTAAAAGTAAGCTTGAAAAGCTTCCCGACAATGTGGTGGTAATAGGTTCACACACTCACTCCGACAGTCGAAAGGAGAAGGTAATAATTATGCTTTAAGGGTAACTAATTTGTAATGCTAAAATGTCGTTTGCATCGAGGCATTAGAAGCTTATATATAGACACACGCACACACACAATTGCACAAAAAGATTTAACAACCCGATAATCTGAATAATGTTTTATATATCCATGTCATTTGGTTTAGGTACATGAAAACTTACAAAAGAAAGAATTATTCAGAGTCCAAAAATCTGTGTATTTTAGTTAGTGTAGACTACAACTGGTTTTATTCTATTAATTTAGAAACCGAGGAAGTAGATGTCTGTAATAGTTGAAGTGAGATACTAAACGGATATCCTAAATATACGGTCCTTTGGATTTCCATTTCATCCTTGGTTTAAATGAATGTGTATGAGCAACTGTGTTGCTGATATATAACTAATTTTCTTTGTAGTCACATGCTGGGGGTTTGCTTTTTACAAAGTTTGGCAGCAACCAGACTGCCCTTCTTGACTTGGCTTTCCCGGTAAGAACTATATGTCCTTAATCAGTTCAATCTTTTATTGGGATTATGGGGTAGGATTTACCTGTATATGCTTGTCTTTTGTTTGTCTTCTTGCATGCAGCCCAGCAAAGGTTATTTCCGGCTTTCTCAGCTATAATACATCTCGTTTTCTTTTTTCCAGGATAGTTTCGGAAGATTACATGACAGGGGTAAAGAAGTCCCAAAACCAAACAAAACTTTGACTAAGCTATTTCCAAATAAAGTAACAATTCACATGCCACAGGTTTGTACAATGAATTGCATGTCATCACTTTTTTACTCTCTCTCCTTTTATAATTATAAAACGATTATTCCACAAGTTTAAGCTGCTGGGTTAAACTTAGGAAGTACACAAATGGTTTATTTTTATCAAGTCATATTGATTCCATAGATGAACTCACCAGTCATGAGCACTAATAGAAGCTTTTATTATATCAATGTTATTCATTACATCTTCCCTTTTATAGGACGAGTCACTTCTAGCATCATGGAAACAACAACTTGATCGAGATGTGGAGACTCTTAAAATCAAAGGAAATTTGCACCATTTGCGCACCGTAAGTAACTTCGTGATATTTGCAATTTGATTCAAATATTCGTTTTTTCATCGCTTATACCTCACATTAGGTGTCTACAAACATTGCTTTGGCTGACGTATGGAACTTCTTAAGAGCCATTTTCATTATGCATCTTGGAACTAGGAATTCCAGTAATGCAAATTTGTTTTTATGTTGCTTCCAAATAGAGTGCATGCAACAAAAAATATTTAAAATACAATTTCTAATTTTAAATTTGCCATTATTTTCGTTTAAATCAATGCTAGATAATGGTGTCTTGACTGAAATATCTTGTGCATCTCACTGCATGTTAAGCGAAGCCTGTTATTGCTGTTTCCTGAATACGTTTTGTTCTGGCAAAAACTTGAAGGATTTTAGTTTGACTAGTGGTTTAAAAAATGTTAAAGTTTCTAAGATTTTCTCTGGGTACTGGAAATGTAATCATGGCCATGTAAAATGTGGTATGCCATGTATTCTAATTTTTTTCCTTGGTACAATATTTAGATTTTTGAGACAAAATAGGTACTGGAATTGTAGTTTATTACTTAGTTTACTTTATTGCACCGTTTTACTGGTGCTTTTTTTCGTTCTCTGTTATTGTTGTTCTTGTGGAACCTTTTATTTTTCATCCATATATTCTTGATCTCAAGCTGCCCAAGTTATGGACTTGTAGTGGGGTGCAGGCCTGACAAAAAAATTCCATAGTAAAAATAAGAAAAATAGTAGTTTGAATAGTTGCAAGAGTTTTGTTTGACTCAAGTCTGGGTGTACTGCTCAATGCTCATGATGACAATATAGCCCTCTGCAGTCAATACCTTATCTGGTTTAGAAATTATTGGAGGTTCTCATGTGCAACTAGTACATGACTCATACTGTGATGTAAGCTGTCAATATTCGAAACAGACAAGAAGCTAGACAAACTATAATTTCATATGCTATTTTAGTTGGCGTCATTGGTTGCTTTTTGTCAGTTATCATTCTGTTTCGTTATCTTTTTGTTCATTTATTTCATTGCGTTCTAACTTCAATGATTCCACATTCCATTTCGACCATGTTTAATTTGTACTCCGTTCAACTGTTTCATGGTTTATAAATTATAATTGCAGTCATACTGCCCTTAGTCACCATTTATCAAATTTTATTTATAGGTTTTAAGCCGTAGTGGGATGGAATCTGACGGACTCGAGAGCTTGTGTGTCAAGGACCTGACACTTACAAATGAAAGTATGTTTTACCATGAGTACTTAAGGATTTGCTGCTCAGTTCTCTCTGCTATATCATTTTTGCTATATTGCAGATTCAGAGAAGATTCTTGGTTGGGCTTTAAGCCACCATTTGATGCAGAATCCCGAAGCTGACGCAGATGCAAAGCTTGTGTTGTCTAGTGAGAGGTGATTATTAGCTTGTACTGCCGTGTGCTTGATATTTCATGTGACTGAAAGAAAGGTCAAGGGTTCAGGTCCTGGAAACAGCCTCTTGTGTAGAAACAGAGCAAGGCTGCGTATAATACACCAAAATGGTGGGACCCCTTCCAGGACCCTGCGCATGCGAGAGCTTTAGTGCACTGGGCTGCCCTTAATTTACTGCCATGTGTTTGATATTTCAAATATTATTTAACCTAATTTTGTTATTACTAATTAATTATTTTTTCAATACAAAATGTTTATTATACCAGCATCCAGTATGGAATCGGGATCTTTCAGGCTATCCAGAATGAGTCGAAGAGCCTAAAGAAGTCTCTTAAGGTAATTGTTGTGAAGTTTTGCTGCTTTGATTGTTTGCTTGACTCGGCTTCTTTGATTTTTGGAAATAGTATCTTTTGTTAGTTTGTTACAACCCAGTACTATTGATTGCGGATGGTGTTAAGCCAAAAATCCACCATAAAACGCCATGGCGCTGCCATCCTTCTCAACCAGGCCGTGGCTGTAGTAAAAAAATCTGCCACTGCAATCAGCCATGGCCAATATTTAACATCACAGTTACCGCCTTACTGCTGTGAAGTAATTCTGTTGAAATTTTTTTACAAATTTATTTCACAAATGCTGTATTTTGAATCATCCTGCTTCTGTTTTTTGAAATCAGGACGTTGTAACGGAAAACGAGTTTGAAAAGAGGCTTCTGGGTGATGTTATTCCACCTAATGACATTGGTGTTACTTTTGATGATATTGGAGCTCTTGAAAATGTCAAGGATACACTGAAGGAATTGGTGATGCTTCCTTTACAGAGGCCTGAGCTTTTCTGCAAGGGGCAGTTAACCAAGGTTTTCTTCTACAGATTGACATTGTACTGTTTTACTACTACGTGTTGTTTAACAGTTCAAGTCAGATATCATTATTATTGTTCTTTCCCCTTCCTTCTCTTTTACTATTCTTATTCTGTTGAGTTTATGATGCTTTTGAGGGGAAATAATAGTTCTGATTCTGAGTGGGGAATGCGAACAGAAATGCGATAAATATGAGCTAAATTGCAATACCTTTTTATTTGCAGTTGTGTTTGATTTGCTGAAAATTAAAGGAACTAACAACACAAATTTCTTGTTCTACGTTTGGTTCTAAAATTGCCATGGTACAAAAATAAATTCGCAATTGTAATATGCAATTGGTTTTGAAAGCTGGTTTTTGTAGCAAAAAAATTAATCCAAAAAATTTCAATAAATCTATTTCATTTTGGGGACAACCTAGTTTTACAATTGTAGCTTCAATGCTACTGTTCATTTTGATCCATCAAGGTCATACTCCCCTCTTCAAAATGTTGCTCATTTAACTGTGTGAATTACGTATTGTGCAGCCATGCAAGGGTATTCTATTATTTGGTCCCCCAGGAACAGGTAAGACAATGCTTGCCAAGGCAGTTGCTACCGACGCCGGTGCAAACTTCATCAATATTTCAATGTCAAGCATCACATCTAAGGTTAGATTCGCTTCACTGTGTTTTTGTTCTCTTTTTTATCAGTTCTTTGTTCATCTTGACTAGTGTTCTCCACATTTTTCTTCAGTGGTTTGGTGAGGGTGAAAAATACGTGAAAGCTGTTTTCTCCCTGGCAAGTAAAATTGCTCCCAGTGTGATATTTGTGGATGAAGTAAGTTTTGTAATAGAATGTTGGATTGTATTAATTCATCACTTGAAATATAGATCACCGTGTAAACCTGTATGGTTTTTTGTATAGGTTGATAGCATGTTGGGCCGGAGGGAAAATCCAGGGGAGCACGAGGCCATGCGAAAGATGAAAAATGAATTCATGGTGAACTGGGATGGTCTACGTACAAAGGATACTGAACGAGTTATTGTGCTTGCAGCCACCAATAGACCTTATGACCTTGATGAGGCTGTCATACGAAGGCTACCTCGGAGGTGAGTTCATTCACATTTCAGTTTGATCTTTTTCCTTTTTTTTTTT
>Ga0228711_1000222_pt1 | contig 59338 bp, 30 predicted proteins | sample MedpolnodulmetaG_2_FD_177996 | JGI IMG/M metagenome (GOLD analysis project Ga0228711, IMG submission 177996) | Root nodule microbial communities from Medicago polymorpha collected in Santa Monica, California, United States - brown nodules | ecosystem: Host-associated > Plants > Roots > Nodule... | reverse complement strand
AACAAAACAAAATCAATAAAGAAATGCCTTATTATTTATATATTCACAATATATATTTATATCAATATCATGATACAAAGCCAAACTCAATCAATATAGATTGGCTATTAGGGCTTACTCCAACACTTTTTACCCACGGTAAAAAGATTTTGAGAGTAAAAGGAAGCAAACCTAATTTTACCTCAAGGGATGATGCCCTTTTCCTGAACCCAACGGACCACTACTTCCCCCAAAAGCTACTGATATATACCTAAAGGGGTATAAAGAGTCTAGATACTATAGAAGCAAAAAAGAAGAAGAGAAAGAGGGGGAGCGAGTGGGACGAGATAATGTGAGGAAAAGAGGAAGTTTGTGAGGGTATTTGTAGGTAGAAATGACAACCTGGTTCGTATCTAACATTAATGTAGTCAAAAAAAACATGTGAAAGTGGTTAAAAACGTGTAAATTGAATGTTGAAAACCTGACCAAAGTGAGAAAAAAAAACGTTTGTTCTTCAGCTCTGACCACCGGCCAACGTGCGTGAGTTAACTCGCGCACATGCCAGTGGTGCGTGACTTAAGTCACGCAGAGCTTATAACGTGCGTGAGTTAAGACACGCTGTGTGACTTAACTCACGCAGGGGTATATTTGGAAATCATGCTGGGCGCGAGTGTTTTGTGCTGGGGGAAGAACATAATTCAAAATGTATTCTGACCAAAGCAAACAACCCATTTCTCTCTTTCTATACACATACATTTTAACCATTCATTTTGTTGGAGATTATACATCTCCTTAGACCACTTGCAAAGGATTCGGCATTTTTTACAAAATGGTGGAGATGTTTGAGGGTTGGTGTTAACTGTTGTTGGCACCTACAAGAGTTAACAACAGTTGTGAGTTCATGTCAGAAGTAGCGAAAATGACAAAAAAAATTCAATGTAAACGAGTTAAAAGATGCAATACATGTTTAAAATGGCAGGAAAATATCAATGTAAACGAGTTAAAATAGGCAAGTCTAAAACGACAATCAAGTGTCGTAGCTGGAGCATCAGTTAACTACTGCTACCTTGAGTTAACGATAGTTAATTGTCATTTGGTATAAAAACATCATTTTGGGATATATGAAAGCAAATGGTGGGCGCCTAAAGAGCAATTCTTTTGGTAAAGTAGCATTGTCATCTATCAAAGTTCAAGCTTAATCATTTTTATTTATTTTTAAGCAAAATCCAAGATCGATAATTATGATGACCATTTTATGAAATATTTAATTACTTAATTTTTAATGTGCGTGTTCATTGCAATCTTTCCCTGTTGTACTAGGAGACAACTTGTGCGGCAGCTTTACAAAATGTGCAAGTTCGTAAGTTGTTTATGTGAGAGAGTCTTAGTGTAAAAGGGTGCAAATCTATCAAATTGAGGGTGTGCAATTAATTAAATATTGGATAATTGGAGCAAATCTATCAAACTGAAGGAATTGGTTTTTCGTAGCTACAAGATGATGTTGTAATTGATCTGGTCTGTTCGATTTCAAATTGGTGGCTGAGATCGTTTTACTGCATGAAATTGTGTTTGAAATCCAAACTGTTCGATCTAAAACCTAGAGTCGAGATCCAGTAGAACATGTAGCTACATGAAACTCTATAGCAAAGAATCCAAGTTGATGTGCCGTTGATTCCAACTATGTTGACACCCAATTCACCACCAACAACGCTTTCAAAAATATTATGCACTTTAAGAAATAAATTCTAATCGCTAGACTATTTGACCAGAAAAGAAGAGTCGTAGTCATTCTTTTATGAACATGATATGTTTCTTTATTTTGGTACAAGAGCATAACATGTATTTTTTTTATTTGAATTACTAGAAAAATGCTCTTTTTATAGGCAAATAAAAAAAATTCAAATCAAATACTTTCTCTGCTCTCTATTATAAAGTAAAGTTTACTTTTTAAATTTATTTAATAAGCGATATATTTAATCTCTAATATAGACTAAATACATTATTTATTAAATGAATTTAAAAAGTAAACTTTTCTAATAGATTATTGTGTTGTATAATCTCTTTGTGAAATGAGGTCTATTTGATCTAACAATAAAACAAAAAAAGGATGTGATCCACTTGATGTTATCGTTGCTGATTTTCTCATGAGCTATATCACATGGTTGGTCTTGTTTTCTCTTGATTTTATGTGCAAAGTGGGTCCGGTGATGATTAATGAAATTCATGTGCTTTTATTACTGTTGTTTTTATTCTTAAAAAAAATTATTGTTGTTTTTATTTGCAGTGTACCCATTATCGGTGTGTAAATGATTGGGAGGCTATATGATTGCACTCATTATATTTACAATTTTTCTTTTTGACAAAAAGACTTCATTTTCATTTGTGCTATAGGAGAATGACGCAGATATTTGCAAAAATGGACAAAATGTCCTATAATAATTAATAAAAAAAAAGCCAAATGAGAGTGGTAGAATGGTGGTATGTCACTTAAGGATATTAATATATCATTACTTCTAAATTAAATAGGTGCAGTTAGTTTTGTTTTTTCCTTTCATAGGTTAGTCACGGTGGATGTGTCTAAATGTTGGATTTTTTTTATATGTAGTTTAGTAGTTAGAAATTCACTTTAATTTCTGTAAGTTTAATTCAGTTGATGAAGATATTACATTATATATGTAGGGTCGAAGTTCAAACTTCAGTCACCTCACTTATTCACTTTTAAAAAATAAATTTCTAATAAATTAAGTGAGAAAACATAAACTCAACTTTTTCATACTGTAATGTTCTTACTAGTTAAGTGGTAGCTGGAATATGTGAATATTTGTTCTAGTCAAATTCAAATTTATGTTGTTAAATTGTGAGAGTTTGATCCATTTTTTTAACTCACGTTATTGATAAGGTCCATGTACTTCGATGATGTGTCACATAGTGTGTGGCTATATAATTCCACTCACTTTTTTTTTTGGCTACACAGAAATGACAATTGCACTCACTTATTTTCTTAAGGTTAATGATGTTTTATAGGTTATTTTGGGTTTTTTTTCATGTATTTTTTTTATTTACCTTCTTGTAAAAAAATTGTTTTAGAATATCCCTTAATAGGTCATTCAAAAACGAAAATTTCTGCAACAAAAAAAATTGGAGTATTCCAAAACAATTTTTTTACAGAGAAATAAATCAATATTTTTTTTACAAAAATGACCTATATTATAAGGGACAAAACACTATTAACCTTTTTTAATCTATAAATAGATATATAAAAATAGCGTTTTATTTTTCGATACAGTTCTTGCAAGAAGGGCATAGGATATATACATGTCATGCACTCATGCTTTATATAAACCAAAATATATAATCTCCTTAATTAGTGAAAATCATGTCGTGTCTTAAAATTAATATGTCGCTCAGATTTTGAAATATTAAGAATCATCGAGATCTTTATATGGCTCAGATTTATAAACATTTTTATTGAGTAAACCACCATGCACCATTTTGTTCTCAATTTTTGTAACTCACTAAATTATGTTTTTGTCATATGACGAGACACTTAATTGAAAAACTTTTTAACAAAGACAAGAACTATTTTGAAATATTATCAAAAGTTCTTAATTATATCTTTGTCTATATGTTTTTGTTATATGACAAAGACTAATTTAAAATATTAATAGAGTCGGTGATTGATTTGAGAGTGACTTACAAAGACGAAGATATTTTAGTGGTTTATTCGATTTTTATTCTTAGGAAAAATCTCACTAAATTAGAACCGGGATACAATTATTTAAGACATGTACATACTCCTTACTTCATAAAATCACTATATTATCTAAAAAAAAATTAAGGAAAATGATAACAAATGTCCTTAGGACATTTTTTAAGCATACACAAGTCGTAATATTTTTATATGAAAATTGTATAATTATGACTTTTACATATGTTTTGACTTTTATTTTCACGACAATATTTTTTTGAGTTTCTTAAACAACGACCCTAGAACACGGTTTAGCAAGACCTTTTTCTAATGCGATTTTCTTTTACATACCGTGATGGAAATTGTTTTCTTTTCTGCAAACCACGTACAAGTTGTTCCTATAAATAATAGTTTGGTGGAGAACAAAATTCATCACATTAGTGACAACAATAGTATATCAGCATTTGTGTTCTCCAATGGATTCTACACATTTAATAGGAGAGCAATCAAAGGATGGACAAGAAGCAAGCCAACAAGACAATAAGCAGGTGATCCTCTCACTTCCTAAAGAAAATGCATGGATATTGTCCCAAAATTTACATTTTCAATGTTTTTGGTGTCCATCAAATTTGATAGAACCTATAATCTCTTTTCAAAACAATTTTCAAGCTAAAGACAATGATATTGTTGTTGCAAGCTTACCAAAATCAGGCACCACTTGGTTGAGAGCACTTACATTTTCAATTGTAAATCGCAATCAATACTCCTTTGAGGATCATCCATTACTTAAATCCATTATCCATAAGCTAGTGCCTTCCATTGAACGTCATCTTTATGCTGTTGATATCAAGGACCAAATTCCTATATCAAAAATAGTTGAACCAAGGCTTTTTGGGACTCACATTCCATTTCCTTCACTTGCCAAGTCAATTCAAGAGTCCAATTGTAAGATAGTTTATATAAGTAGAAATCCATTTGATACTTTTGTGTCATATTGGACTTTTATTAATAAAATAAGATCAAAACATCCATCTTTACAAATTTTAAGCTTAGAGGAAGCTTTTGAAAGTTTTTGTAACGGGGTAACTCCATTTGGTTCATTTTGGGAGCATAATTTGGGTTACTTGAAAGAAAGTATGACTAGGCCAGACAAAGTTCTATTTTTGAAATATGAAGAACTTAAAGAAGATCCTATTTTTCATGTCACTAGACTTGCAACATTTTTAGGCTATCCTTTCACTCAAGAAGAGGAATCGAAAAAAGTTGTAGAAAACATAATCAATTTATGTTGTTTTGAAACGATGAAGGAATTGGAGGTAAATAAATCTGTGATTTATGCGGTCAGACATTGAGAACAAATTCTTCTTTCGAAAGGCCAAAGTAGGAGATTGGAAAAATTACCTTTCTCCTTCAATGGAAGAAAAACTATCCAAAATTGTGGATGAAAAGTTAAGATGAGCCACTTAGAGAGTCACACAACTAATAGTATCAAATAATCAACATGCATGCCACAAATGTTGTTTCTTTTCTTTTGCAGAATAAAGAGTAAATAAGGTATTTGTTAGGGTGGCTACTTGCCACCTTAATTCCTTATGCTTGATCCTCATTGTTTGGTGTTTAGATCTATTTGGTTGGTTAGATTTAAGTTTCTAGTTGTTATTATTGTTGTTGTGTCCCGTTCCGATTGTTCTGAGTTTGTTTTGGTTTTTGTTTTTGGTGTATTGTATTTTAATGTTCTTGTTTTTCTCATATAGGTTTCTTTCTAGTCGTTGATCTTCATTGTAGTTGTTTGGGGTATTTCATGTATTTCTCTTTATATATTGCCATTAAAAACTAGTGTATGCTAGACCAAATAAATCAGTTGAATGTAAAAGTGAGTTTAATGACCTGGTTAATGTTTTCTTTTAAGCTTTCATAAACTACATATTATTTCCTTTGGCTAGAAAAAGAAACAAAAGCTTCTTCTAAGCTTAGAGTTGGAAAATATTGATTTGACCGCACTTTGCTGGCAAAAACCAAGAAGACACAAAGTGTCAAATGGTTATATGAAGCAGGTTAGACATCAGGAAGAGACAGAAACATCCAAATTAGGTTGGCATGAAACTAAAACTCCCATCCTCTATCGCCTACTCAATATGCATTATTAAAAAAAGGAAAAATATATACAAAAGGGAGGACTGGACCAAAACCCTCAAAAAAGCGTAAAAAAACAACAACGAGCTACAAAACCAACATCCTTACATCATAACACCCATAGATTAGGCATTAAAGGGTCCTTATTAATCATACAAAATTTCATAACCTATACCCCTGAAATTCTAGAGAAAAAAATATTAATTTTGGAGGAGCAGAAGGTGGACCCTGAGAGCTGGTTTGATATGCTTGGTAATTTTCTTCTTCCGACTCTGATAAATGAGTAGTAAATGGAACTTGTGTTGACGCACCTTTAATCAATAAATGTTGAACAAGATCCAGTTTCCTCTGTAAATTTGGATCAACGGGATCATCAGCATTAGCCACTACATCACGAACATCAGCAGATCTTGTGTCATAGTAGGACTTCTATGAGGTGGAATAGCCAAAAACGGAAGGGGAATCGAAGTTGCAATATGTACCATAATAGCAACTTGATCTGTAGCAGCCGAAGTCAGTATAACACCTTCTGAGTCCTCTATTTCTGTCGAAACTATATCAGTCCCATCAGCAAGAATTATTTCCTTATGCACAGCAGCCGCTGCCAGTTCTTGAGCAGCCATATCAGGTGCTGCCACAGCAAGTACCGCAGCCACTTCATTTGCTATAACAGTAGGTACTTCAGCAACTTTTGGAACAGCAACAGTCGAATTAGCAGCCACATTAGACCGAACAGGCTCTGAAAGGATGAGCCTATACCATTAGGGTTATCCTTCGCCACATATTTCTGAACTATGTGTTTTGGTGGCACAACAGGCTTTTTACCTCGGTCAACCTTTTCAACAAGCTTTTTTAGGTAAAATCCAACGATAGACGGTAACATCATGACTGATGATTTGACAATGTAAACAAAAGTCCAAAACTCATTCATATTCAACTGCTAACCTAAAAACAAGTCCCTCTCTTTCAATCATAATTTCATCAAACAAAGATATCACCATGATTGAATTCAAAGAAAGGAACAAATTCACAGATGATCCTCTTAGGAGGATAAATGATTGTGATTAACAATACACCACAAGGTCAACCCTTAAAAAAAAAAATACACCACGAGGTCCACGTGTGAATGTATTCTAATCTAAATGTGCAATGGTTTTCTATGCCAATGCACCCTTAAAAGAAGATATTAAAGATTCTTTATTCTATACCCTTTTTATTAGCTTTTCTATTTTTATTTACCATGGACATTATTGATCATTGATTGTCAACTATGAAATGAGTGTTTGAAGGAAAATTTACCCAATTTTGTCTATTCATTTTAACAAATATGAATAGATGAATAAAATGAATAGAAAGTCAAACTATCTTTATACAACTAAAATATCTTTCATTTTCACTACGAAAAAAAAATATCTTCATTTTCACCTATGATGCTAGTCCCTTTACCACGCATGTAATGAGAAGAGTTACTCCTTAAAAAACATCATATATAATGAGAAATTTCTTATTTCAATTAAGACATGGCCCTTAAACCCTCATACTTATAAAAGAGGCACAATAATAAATGAAAAAAAAACTAACACAAATGATCTTGCTTCAAAATGGCCACAAATCACCCCAAATAGATCTCTTGGCTTGGCGATGCAAGGCAGGATTCTTGCTTTTTGTTACAACCATACGGGCAAATTCACCCTCTGAGGCATCTCTTTTGATTGATCTACACACATTTATAGTTACTTGTTTACCCCTTCTAATAGGCATGAACACAATTCTTCCCCAACCACCTCCAAGATCAGCGATCTCTGTTTCTTCTTCCGTTTCCTTAACCTCTTCATTATCATCTTCGCCATCCCCGTCAGTTTCCAAACCATCAGATTCATATCTTCTTACTACTTCACGTGGAGCATCATCGTCAGCTTCTTGCAACTTCAACCAGTCCTCTGAAAAAGTTAAAAGAAATAAATACATATTGCAATTCAGTTCCAGAAAACATTTTCTTTTAATTTCATGTTTTCACTAATAATTAAATTGTAAAAATATCAAATTCAAAGTTTGTTTAACAAGAGAAAAGTTTTTATTTCCTGTTTTCACTTTTAATAACCAAATATGCTACCTTGGTTTCACACTGCATCTTATTTTTTGAAGATTTCTATGTAGAACAAGTGAAAGAAAATAAGTTATTTTCATGGTTTCCTATAAAAATATTTGAAAACAGGAAACATAGTTTTTTTTTTAACAATAAAACAGGAAACATGGTGAAAACAAAAATAATTACAAATAGAAAGCATTTTCTCTAACCAGAGTCTAAATCATTTTTGCTGATTCCAATACAACATTTTAAAAACAGGAAATAAAAAAAAATGTGTCTTTGTAATTATTATTGAAAATACGAAATCTAAACTGAATGTTTTCTTCAAAACTATTGAGCATGTATCATGAAAGGAAACTGATTTTAATATCAGACCACATACTTTATGTTGAAGTATTTTAACAGAAAACAAGATAGCACAGTACCGTAGTCAATTTCAAGATCCTCTGGATTTCTTTTGGCTCGCTGCTCCTTCAGAGTGTCAAATGTAATACCGTCAAGGGGCCAAGGTTCCCTGGTCCAAGGGATCAGTGAAGAAACAAAAATCAGGATTATATTGTGTTGAAGATAAATAACATTAGGATCCATGTAAGGGATTATGTTGTGTTAAAGATAAATAACATTAGGATTATATTGTGCTCGTGATAAATAACATTAGTGTCAAATGTATCATTGTAAACTTTGATCTACCCCTTAGACAACTGGTGCTTTGTTTAGAGCTTATTAACCCATTTTACCTTTTCTAAAAAAATAAATTTAAAACACTTGCCTTGGTCTTGGGCCTCGTCTAAAAACAACATAGGAGAATTTTTCATCTTCAAAGCCACGTAAGGGTTCACCCTTCGAACGCTGAAATAGGATGAAATTTAGAACATAAATTAGTTGGTTGTGATAATATCAATGAAAAGAGAAAAATAGGAATGCAGGGACAACATGACTCTCTTCAATACAGAAAGTAAAATATGGATTAAGGTGAAACCTTGTAAGCACGCTGCGATGATGTCCTTTCCAAGCGCTGAACAAAATGACAATATTTTCCAGATTTTACCAGTGGACAAGTACCATCATGAGGACACTGCATCAAGAAAATTCGTCAAAACAAAAATACCAATGGGAAACTGAAAAGGTGGAAAAAATTTCACTAAAAAATTGAAAACACAATATACTTACGGGAGCAACCACAAAAGCACCGGCCTTCTCAGTAATCAAATCTTTACAAACTTCATTGTTCTTTTTAGAAGATTTACGATGTTTCTGAGGAGAGTGTAAAAACAACCATGATGAGGAAAGGAAGATACAAAGCTTATTCATCATTATTTATAATTTTCTTAAAAAGAGTGGTAAACTTACTCTTTCTTCCATCCATAATATGTAAGATCTCATCTGAGCTATAATACTGGACCCGTGTGGCGTTCCTGGTTCAACCAAAACCTACAAGATTTTGATTTTACAAATGGAGATAACCTTAGATACAAGATTTAAAATAATTAATAAAATAATGAAAAAAGTTGTAAAAATTTAAAAATTCCCTCAATTATTTCTTTTCAAAGAATTTTTTTCTATAATTCATGTGTTTTTCTTTGCTCCCATCACTCCTTTTTCTATCCGTTGACTCTTTTAATATCCCAAAATAGTAAAATAACATCATTCCAGTAAGTAAAATAAGTTTGTAGCAGAGAGTCCTCTCCTTCATAGGACAACAAAACTATGAGCTTGAAATCATACCAGAACATCTTGTGTTTGATCCCAAAGCTGTCGAAGTATGGTAATTCGATCCTTTATAGACGGAATCTCTCCCAGCACATAAGACTTCATCCCACCAAAACAGAGCACAAGCAATTAGTATTAATTTATGTAAACCTACATAAATAATTTATATGCCTAATGCTTGAAAAAAAAATTATAAAACAAAAGTACATCCCTTCCATTATTAGCAAAGAGGGTTCTAAAACTGAAAAAAGAAACTGAACATACCAAACAAATTCAGCTGAACTATTTAGTTTGTTTCAATCTAAATTTGAAAATTGAATGGAAAAAGTGACTAAATTTGTTTACTATTTGAACAAATGAACCACAGATAGTACATACAAATAGTTGATAATCCTTTTATGTACATGTTACATGCTATGATGGAGTTTACAAGGTAGCAAAATGTTTACATCTTCAAATCCATCAAATATAGCTGCTTGTAAATTTGAGTGTAATCCATGAAATACAATATGCATAAACTAACAAATCTCAACTCAACTACTTAAATTGAAGAAGCTACTTTCGCAAAAATATATGTGAATAATCCAAAAGAACAAACTTACAGCAATTACAAGGTCATGCCCTCTCTCTGATTTACTAATATCCTTAGACAGAGCTTGAATGCTGTCATAGCTATGAATAAGTGGCAAATCCTTGAGACCTGTATAATCAACAGCAAAACAAAATCAATGTAACACCCAGAATTCCTTGAAAATTTCAGAAATGAGCAAGTTCAACATACTCAATTCCAAACAGGAATATTCATTATTTAAATTAATGTGACATAAATCACATTATATAAGGGGAAAATCCTGGGACAGAGTTGATATTAAAGACTATTAACTCATTTGAGTAACTGCTACGAATTAGGTGCCGCAACAAGAAAAAGAAGTATTTTCACTTTCTAACCAAAAATAGTGAAAACTGTCGGTCAGAATAGCTCTTCAACTTTTAAATTTTGTAATTTTTGTGACTATCTCCTATAATAGACGAAACTATTATTTGTTCATCAAACTTTTCCTTTTACAAGTATATTGTTATGCATCTTAAAGGATAAAATCATGCTTATCCTCAGTAAGGTTAGTAATTGTTTAATCATACAGTGTGAAGGTTCTTTCAGTCATCAACATGAACTAAATAATTTAGAGCGGAATCATTTCACAGCAGCCAATATGCAGGTCCAACTGGCAGCATAACTAACATGTGTTACGTTAGTAAAGACCTAATTATTAAAAGGTTCTCAACCATGCCTCAAACAAACAAGAATTACATTCTGATGCTTCCCAAGATTTAATCTCCTTCATCTTTTATACATAATGCAGGATAAATAACCAAACTAACCCCAATTTCAATCGAGACATATGCAGACACCCTAAAAGATTTCAATTACAAGGATCATTATCCATAAACCAAAAACTTATATAACAAATTATGATTATTAAACACAGTGAAATCACTATTGTTATGCTATCCTCAGAGATCTCACTCAATACGAAGACCACTGCAGCACCCTCCAAAACATGGCTTTGGTTATACATCCAATGGAGCAATACCAAAATTGCCAAATTACAAAACATGTATACAATACAAAAAGAGAGCACCGTGCTTTAATTCTGAATACATTAGCAATTTTCGATTCTATTCGGTATTGGCAGTATCTTGGGCAATTGAGTATTTTGTTCAAGCAACTTATCAACATGTACCTTGAATGAGGCGCTGACCTGCACGCTGCATTGACTGTGATGGTTCTATTATATTAACTTTCTCCAAAGATTTTGGCCAAACTTCTTGCAGTGCCCTTTCAACATCAGATTTGAAAGGAAACAAATTAATTCAAGAACAATTCTAAATTTGTAATATGAAAGTTAACCATTGACCCAAACAAAGTTCAAAAGTCTTTTACCAGAAAGCTGAACCAGTCCCAGCACCAAAATCTAAGACCTTGGTAGGGGAGAAACCAGGAAGCCTTCTACTAACCTAAAAAGACATAACATTAAGATTACAGTAAAAAAGTTAAAGTAAACACACTAAAAAGACATAACATTAAGATTACAGTAAAAAAGTTTAAGTAAACACAAGTCAACTTTCATACTTCACACGTTAAGGAAACAGAACTTTAACAGTTGATCCGACACCCACATAATACGACTTTAAACGAGAGAGAGAGAGAGAGAGATTCCTACTACATGCTAGGGATTACCAATCATTATTCACTCCGATACATAAATTATGGTCCCCAATTTGATTTAATTTAGACCTAAAATTTACCACCATTGTTCTTGCTTCCATTTGCAAATTAGCTATTGTCTGATTCCCTATCTACATCTCACAAGAGCATTCATTTATTTTAGCATCAACTTATGCAAACCGTGCCTTTAAAAAAAGAATTCTAATGTTTTGATATATTATCATGGGTGCACTTAAAAACCATCTTTCACACGTGCAACTTTCCTTCTTTTTTGTTTTAACATACTTTGTCTTTTTATTTTGCAGACCAAGTAAAGGATTAATAAAAAGCAAAACTCTAATCCATTTCACCTTATTATGTCATAGTATCTAACACCGATTATTTAATGATTTGTGCACCCTATCGGGATTATGTTTCCGACCTACCTCTTTAAGTACTCTGTAACAAGCAGAGTAAACGGCAGGCATTCGAGAAGCAACATAAGCTATTGTCTCCTCATCTCTATAGGTCAGACCAATGTCACCATAGGAGCTCGTAATCTTCCAACGTTTCGATTGTTCAAAGGACTTTAAAGGGTGTTCGACTATCTCCCTTGATGTGGTGGTTGCCAGCTGCAGATTGACATTCTTGATTTCATTGAATGACTGGGACAGTTTCAACACCTTCCTCTTCATATATGGCTCCTCTTGCTCTATAATCCCAAGACCACCATGAAAAATTGTAATCAGAAAAATATGAATACATGTAGACCTAATGTGAAAAAGTAAATCCAGAAAAGATAAAGGACCTCGAAGGTATTTCTTAATAGCACGGCGAAGAGGGAGAGGGACAGTGAGGCAACGTTGAGATTGCTTTGCTGCATAGATGAGGGTTTCAGGGGTGACAATTTTCTGTGCAGCTTCAGCTATTGTCTGGGTAGCCATTCCAGCCCGCAATTTAACAACTCTCTCCTACAGATCCAAGCAACATGTTACATCTATCATCATGAATTAGTATGTTAGCAACAGATTTCAAAAAATAAAACCTCATCAAGGCACCAGCCCCAAAAAGGAAAACAAAATAAACTAAAAGATAACATTTTTTCCACACCAAACGAGCCTTTCGTTTTCTTCTTCATTCCCTTGAAATGTTCCAAATTTTTAACTTTAAAGAAGCACAGATGATGTGATCATATTGGTTTAGGATTGATGTTATTTTTAAAACAATCCACAAAACCAATTCGGTAGCTCTTACGTTTTTATATTGGACCTAACTCATCCCTGTAAAATCAGCTTGTACGGTGAGGGTCGCCCATGCTTTATAAACACTACACCGTACACAGGCCATATATATATATACAATGTGGGACTAAATCCACCCTTTCACACCCAACACAATGAAGGCATTGGAGGCTGCAATTAAGGGAACCCAAATTCCGCAATTAGGCGGCTAGAGGCGGACCGCAATGAAGGCGAATTTTACAACAATAGCATTCTTTTTAGCAACAAAAACATGCAGAAATTGTTGCCTCAATGCTATATTTACAATTACTTAGCTCTAGGATTAATCCCCATTAACAGAATTTCTCTCACTAGACTCCTATAAGCTACTAGTCCGATAATACAACATTATCATCACTTATCATAAACTTACATCACATCACTTACAATATCAGAATTTGCATATAAAATTTCCTCAAGAAAATTTCGAGTTCCCTACAAAACTTCCATCTTCTACCTAATTAAATCACATCAAAAACATATACAACCCTAGCACGTAAACAAAACTCATAGAAATAGAAGCATTAAAATGATTCATTGCATCTCTTTTCATGCAAATTATCAAACAAGTGATGTGCATAAAACTTAATCTTTTGTTTTGCTCCAAAATGAAACAAACTTAGAACCATAAATAATTAAATACAAACACACACATACATACATACAAAGTCTTTTTTCAGCATTAAAGTAACAGAAATTTAATGATATCTACTACTAGAAAGAAAAACGAAATTGAATCATTCAGGCATTTTGTCGAACAGTTGGAGCACATTAAAACAAAATACTTGAAATGAGAAATTGGAGAATCGATTGGTTTACCTTAGCTTATTTAACAAGAAGAGGTGAGAGAGACGAGAGAAACCAGCAGGAGAGTAAACACAGGGACGAGATAATAGAGACGTTAGGTAAGGCGAGTGAGTCGTCAATTAGAAGAATTGAAATACTTGAAAGTTGAAACTATTGCCATTTTCAACCTTCGCTTGGTGCTTATGGTGAAAGCTAAATTGAATGCATTTTCATACATAAGGTGAAGGTTGTGGAAGGAAATGGTGGTGTGGTGTGGTGAGGGAGCGGATGATAATAAAACCCTTCTTAAGCCCCCTTCTTGTTTTTCTCTTTTTTACAAAAGAATAAAAAGGTTTTTTAAGTCCTTATATTATTTTAAAATTTATTTTTAGTCCTTGTATTTCCTTTTTATTTCGAAGCTTATTTGGATGATTTAGTTTTTGAGTCATAATCTTTTGATTCTTTAATCGCTTCTATTCATTTTTACAATCATGCCAGAGAAATCTAATGGCAAAGAAAGCTTTCTTAAAACAGCTTTTTTCTAAGACGCGTTATGAAATAACGTTCGAAAAATAAGCTATAAGCTCGTGTTAAAAAAACTGTTACCAAACAGATCTTTTTTTGTCATACAAGCTATAAGCTCGTTTACCGACCTTACAAAACAGTATCTTCATGTAGCGTTTGAACTTATTGAAGATAATATTACTTATTGCTTTAGCTTATGTTTTGATGATGTCTAAGATGGCTAGGTTATTTAATGTTGATATTGTTTATTTCTTTAGTTTATGTTTTGATTTGTTTAGATAGCTAGGTTGTTTATTGTTGTTCATTATGTTGATTAGTTCTAGCTTAGAAATTTGTTAAAGCACCCTAACATATCTTGTCTCATTGTGTCTTATGTCCTCTTGATGTCTTGTGTTGTGTCTTGTTTAGCAAACTTCATTTTTGTGTGTTAGTATCCTTCTTTGTGATGATTGGGCAATTGGGATTCATATTGCTCATCTTTTTAAAGTGCATATCATGTGTCTTAGAATAGCTAAAATTGCTCTCTGACTACTGATGAATCGTATCAAACAAAGGCTGAATCGATTCATCTACTTCTTGGAACAAAAAGGACACTCTCTGTCTTTGTATGAATCGTATCATTTTTGTTTGAAACGATTCATCAAACTTTCTGACGTTGTTTGAATCGATTCAAACTCAGTTTGAATCGTATCAAACATCTTCTGGGCTATTTGAGTCGTCTCATTTTTCACTTGACATGTATCATCTTTTTGCATGGTTTGAATCGATTCAAACAATACATGAATCGATTCAGACAGTTGTTTTTGAGCAAAAATTTAGTCATTCTTCCTTCTCCTATATATTGTATCTTTCTCACAACTCCAAAATTATTGAATCATTTACAATTATTCTCTCTAGATCTCAAAAACTCACTGTTTATACATTCTTCAAGATTAAACACTTTTTCTTGGAATCATTTTGTTCTTTGAGTGTATAGATTCTCTAGGGTGCTAGTAGGGATTGTAAGTTGGTTCTCTCAAGAAAATTGATTTGGCTTAATCAAGGCTTCAAAGGAAGTGAATAATCTCATTCCACCTCCAAAGGACTTGGGGGTCTTTCTAACCGTTCTTGAAGTTGAAGGGGGTTCCTTTGCCAGACGTAGCATTGAAGACTCGAGTGAAGAGTTCGAAGGAGTGCACGGGTAATTCAAGGATCTGAAGATTTAAGAAGCACCAAATTCAAGGGGTACTTGAAGTCTGGGGGAGTGTTTTACATAGGAGTTGAAGAATTAGAGCTTTAATTTAAAGGAACTCTTGTAAACATTGTAATCAACATTTGTTACATAGTGGATGACCTTGGTGAAGGTGTACTTCATCAAGTAGAGTAGACGTAGCCCTTAGCGAGGACGAAAAAGGGTGAACTACTATAAACTCCGGTGTTCTCTCCCTTTCCCTATCCTTTTTACTTTTCAATATTGCTTGTGATTAATTGAATAATTGATAGGTTAATTGCTAGTATTGATCTAAGTAGTTTTTCGTTGAAAATTGACCTAATTCATTGAGTTAGGTTTCATACAATTTGCTTAGATCAATTGATTGCAAAGTCTATTCAAATCTTCAATTACACTTGCATTGTATTTTTGTATTGATAGCATATTATTCTTGTTCTTAGGTTTGGTTTGAAATTGTGTATTGTTTTGTACCTTGTTCAAGGATTGTTGATAATTGATTGTGCAAAAAGATTTGTATCGTAAATCTCTCAATTCTAAGATAAAATCTTATTCCACATATATTTTCTTTTTGTTGATTCATTGATTGTGATTGTTCAAGCAAATTTGAAATAGTCAATTTCATTAAAATCCAATTTTATCAAATCTCCGGAAAACTTTTTAAAAAGTTATTCACCCCCCTTCTAGCTTGGTAACCATCTAGCCATATAGAACAACACTTATAACTTATAATTGATTGTTTTTTCTTCCATTTTTATCCTTCCTATTTTATCTAAAATCCATTTTTACCTTATATACTTTATCACAATTTAATAAATGTATATGTTTTCAAGCGGACATAAATATCGCTTTTTCGTAATTATCCCTTTTTCATAACATCCATACATCCTTTTTGTTGTTGTTGGTAGATAGACGAAATGAAAAAGTCATTATAAACTCACACACACAAGTGGAGGTATTGGGGTTCGAACCCCGGTCATGGCATCCGGACTTCTGGATACATCCATACATCCTTTTTGTTTTAATTTTACACTTATAAATATATTTTTTTAAGATAACTATAATATCCCTTTTTCTACTAGTAAATGTACGACCGTCCATTGATTTTTTTACGTACAATCATCCATCGTTAATAATATATGTACTCCATATTTTGGTATATAATAATATATAGAAGCTGTCTTAGAAAAAAGATGTCTTAAAAAAAATTACATATATAAGCTTCCTTAAAAAAAAAATACATAAATTATGCTTGATTGGGTTCCTAAATTCTTAATGAAAAACTTTGGTATTGTTTTAATTGAGTTTATGGTATTGTTTAAATTTGTTGGACACTTTATAATATTAATCTCAAACTCGCTTTGGTTTTTTAGAAACATTTTTTTTTTTGAAGAGGCTAAAATGAAATATATTATCACAACAAAAAGTCCTTCCTAGCATAAGACATGACAGGAGAAACAAAGTTTATACAATAATTACAAAGGTCATCAAACTGAAACGGCGACAGAAACAAACAAACGAAGAATTATCCAATGCCCAAAATAGTGAAGGGTGAAAGCCATCAGCCATGATAGTTGAGGTGAAGTGAAGGAAACTTCGCATTCAACCACAAAAAAGACAACAACTTAATTTTATCAACCACCTGCAAATTTGAGCATTGTTTATCGTTGAAGAGCCTATTGTTTCTTTCTTTCCATATCTCCCACGATGTTGCAAACCAAAGAACCTGTAAAATGGATTGACGCGCCTTTGCAAGACCACCAAGAGCTGTAAATTGAATGAAATGATCCCCCACAACAAAGGGAAATACTGACGACACATTCAGTCACTTATAAATATAGTGCCAAATCATACCAAATATATTACAATGTAAAATTAAGTGATCAGAAGTCTCCTCAGAACCACATCCAGCAGCACACAAAAGGGCATCATTAGAAATCACCCCATGGCGAAGAAGATTATTCTTCGTTGGTAACCTGCCACGAAACAGATGTCAAGCAAACAAAACAACCTTCAGTGGACGTCTTTATTCCGAAGAGAGGAAGCAGACACCACATTAACAGTCGGAGGTTGAAAAGTAAGCAATTTATAAGCACTACGGTCTGAATAAACATGAGATGTTTCTAAATTCCAAAGCCACCTGTCTTCTTTGTCAACCTGCAAAGCCACCCTGTGAAGTAATAATTTAAGTTCCCCACCAACTCCTCTTCCCACACAAACAGCCCCCTCCTCCAACTCCACACCTGACCGTCTTCCCCCAACCTAATTGACACATTTCTGCCACTAACGCCTCCTTAAACATCGACAGGTCAAATAATCCAGGAAACCGGGCACGAAATGACACTTCACCAACCCAAACATCCGTACAAAACAACGTATTGGCCCCATTCCCAACAACACGGTCTACGTTGTCCGTAAATCACTCCTCCCTACACAAGACCTCTAAATCACGTCGCCAATTGGATGCTTGGCGGCCCCCACCCCTCAACCTCCCATCTAACAAGCCATACCTAGCTGACAGCACCTTAAACCACAAACTATCCCGCTCCATTAACATCCGCCAACACCACTTCCCTAGTAATGCCACATTAAACTCCCTAATTCTTCTTACCCCCAAACCACCAACCTTCTTACTCCTACAAATAGAGTTCCAATCAACCCATGATATTTTCTTGTGGTACTCACTCTCCCAAAAAAAATATTAAAATAGATTCAATAGAGGAAATGATACCTCAAGGAGCTTTGAAAAAAGAAAGCGCATAAACAGGCAGAGATGACAGGACAGACTTCAATAAAACCAAGCAGCCACCGAAGGATAAATGTTTGGAGTTCCAGCTTGATAGTCTAGACTTGATTCGGTACAGAAGCGGTTCCCAAAAAGCCAACCTTCTTGGATTTCCCCCAATGGGCAGCCCCAACCTTCTCGGTACAAAAGCTTGATAGTCTAGAAACATTTTGTTGTTCCGTTGCAAATGTTGATCGTTGATAGTTGTCGTTTATCGAGGCATGAGGTGTTATGGATTCTAGAAATCATAAGTATCTATTCGTTGTATTTTTTAGTTTCTTTTTTTTTTGTTTTTTTTTCACACATCAAAGATCTTCCAACATCTTAATGCCCTTACTTAGGTCACAAGCTTGCGTTAACAAGCTCGACTTGTATTTTTTAGTTTCGAACAAAGGGTGCATATAGTATTAAGGTCCAAAGGTATGTATTTGTCCTTAATTCGTATTGGACCTATGCTAGATGAAACTAGAATTATGATCCTTACCCAACATATTTTGCTCGCGTCCAACTGAAATACCGAAAATACTCATGTGTGAGTTAACTCACGCAAGTGTTAAATTCTGTGCAACTTAACTCACGTTGGAATTAAAACTTGCGTGAGTTAACTCACACAGGGGTATTTTGATTTAATCAGGGACTTAATTGCACTAAATAAAGATATAATGACACACCTCATAAGCAAGTGTGCAATACACCATATAATCTGTCATGACATGGATTAAATACACAAATGCTTAATAATTAGTCACACGGTTAACTTCACCAAAGTAATTTTCATGACTTCACCATAGAATTTTCCAATTTTTTTTTATCTGATACAATCTTTAATCTCCACACCTATCCTTAAGTCCACTACACATCCTTTCTCTAATTCTTACCACCCTAACTATAGTATATTCTTATTGGGAAAAATAAAAATTCAGCATGACCCTTCTTATAAGAAACATAAAAGTTAACAAGAGTTATATTTGGTCTATAATATGAATCAAATATATCCACTTTTGTTGATCTATATGTTTTTTATAAAAAGAACATGAAGGAGTATAACTTTTCCAATAAGAATAGAATATATCATGAAAATAAAATAAAATCATATAAAATAAATCTGTTTAATACTATCGATCTTGAACTTTTAATTAAATTAAACCTATATAATGAAAACTAAGTTAATAGAATTATTCTATTGATATGAATATACAGCTGCTCTACGCAATGCAATCGTGGATGCTTGTAAGTAACACTAGCATATTTAAACAAACTCCAACATTTTGTTTAACATTTTTTTCACTTACCTAACCCCAACATATCAAACCCTAACGAAGAACACACTAAGTTCAGGTCCGTTGCTATTTCCATCAGGCATCATCATATAATAAGTCTCTGAATCTTTAGACCCAATTACACGTTCAAAATGCGCCCTCATGTATGACAATTCTCCATCTTGAGGGTCTGACATGTCGCTCGGAAGCACGCCGACCGCCACTGAGACTGCATGCAACATCTGCATCACATATAAGTCATCATCTGTTGGATCTCTCTTGACCCCATAACCCATTTTCTTTCCATTGCAAAACAACGTCCAAATTGGTTCATCAACGATCTTTGTTTTATTGTTGCTGGAGTGCTTCTCGCACTCCAACGCTATTCTGTTAAGCCCCATTCCCATGTCTTGGAGAAGCTTTCCCGTGGGAATGGCCAACTCCAAGAGAAGGAATGGGTGACATTTAGAGTCTTCTTGAAAAGCAAGGTTTACCCTCGCTTTTCGGTAACCAAATAGGGTTCCGGTTATCCTTGTGCCTCCGTGGACGATTGTTTCACTTGTACGGTGGTTTCCGTTCATTGTGGGCATCTTACACGACGGAACGATGATGGGAAACGACCGAAACATGGAACGAAATTTGCCAAAGAATTTGTTGGTGGAACTGCGTTTGCTTTTGCTGTTTGCCGGCTGTAAGGAAATTTGCATGGGAACTTTCGGTGAAGTGATCGCGGGCACATGCGACGGTGGTGGTCGTTGTGCCGTCGGTAATGGCATCGTTTGAGCTGCATGAGGCAGTGTCATTGATGATTAGAACAAGTAGTTATGAGATGGAGGAGGAGAAGAAAATTTGATGGTTTGGTTTGAAGAAAATTTAAGGTTGAATTATGAATGGTTTGTTAGGAGGGAAGTTATTATAGAGAGTGTAGAAAGATGGATTGTGGGGTGCACATTGAGGGTTTTTGAATGGTTTGTTAGGTGTTGAGGGAAGTTATTATATAAGGTGTAATTTGTATGAAGAAAGATATATTTGTGGTGTGCACGTTAGGGTTTGGTGGCTGTTCTTTTTTTCTTTTTAAATTTCTTTCAAGTTCTGAAAACATAATGTTCTTCATATAGTTTACTTTGACTTATATAATTTAATCCTTATCTTAAATTTTGCAGGTCCTGATCGAGTTCGTGCGTCTGCTGACTACCTTGGTTAGCATTATAAATTCATTGAGCATATAAATGTTAGCATTTAACTATATTTGAGATAGATTTGTAAACCTTTCAAGAGAAAAAGCACAAATTAGAGGAACCAAACCATGGTGACCGTACTGAAATTTTCATTTTTGGCTATGCTGCTTCAATTCTCTTCGTGCTTGCTCCATTACTATTTACAAGGGGTTAAAGTTGAGTTTTAGAGATATTGACATTAAATTTGACTCGAAGGTTGCACTGAATTTGATTCTTGGTGGGTGCAATGGAAGATATCCCTTTTATTTGATGGTTCGTCACATCCATGATATTCTCGCGTAGCTAGACGTTTACTATGAGGATCATATTATTCGTGAAGCTAACTAAGTTCCAATTATGGTGTAGATGAAAATTAAAATTTGAAAAATAATTTAATTTTTAAGGGAGGGTAATTTAGGTATATTGAAAATAGGCTACACAAAAAATAAACATTATATCCTCTTTGTTAATGGTGTCTATATCTATACCAATATATAGAGAAGATACACTTTTTGGACTGGACTTTTTCTTCCACTTTTAACATTTATTTAAACCATTTTATCATTTTTGTAATATAATATAAATTATCAATTAAAAAACTAGTTAAATTCCATTTAAGTAAGAATTTATCTACAACAATAGGAAAACAATCCACAACGAAAGAAACAATATTGGACGGTATGAAAGAAAAAAACTAATTTTGACCATGTATAAACAAAATATTTTGTTTTAATGCAACATATTTTCTTCCATATTTTCTCCTCCATGTTTGAATTTTGCTAATCTTGTAAAGGATAAAATCTAAGAAACACGTGTGTAAACTTTGGGACAAAATGAGAGACCTATAGATCACAAGTTCAAGTAAAAGTTAGAGCATTTGGCTCTCAGCTAAGGGCACAATGTTCCCATTAATTCTAGGTGTTTGTTTTCGCTTCAATTTACCCCTAAAAAAGATTAGTCCCCATCATAGATTTGAGTATAAGCTTAGACCATCTACAATGCAGCACTGCATTTGAGTGCTTAAACGGACCCTGATAGCACACGTAATTCATTTTATAATTAATAATTAATAAGCACTCAATTTCTACAATCCAGGACCTCAAAATAATTATTAATTAGATCCCTGCAATAACTCTATATCATTAAATTTTAACAACAATTTATATATTCGTTCATAATTATATAATTTTAAAATATTGAAGTAATTTTATTATAAATTAAAAAAAGTTAAAACTTGAAAAAACAATATAAAATAAATGATGGTAAATTATTTGTTGTTTTGTTTAAATCCAATCATTGTATGTTTGTTTTGTTTTTTTCCCCATTCTGATGGGTAAATTATTTGTTGTTTTAAAAAAAGTTTTTGTTGAAAATTTAAGGTTGATCGATTAAATATTACTCTTGCAACTAATATATAATTTACTTTTTAATATTAAAATAATACAACAATTGAATAGAGAAAAAAATAGAATTAATTATACATGTGGGACCCATGAGTAATAGGAGAGAGAGGGTGCCTATAAAAATAGTTAACTTCATAAGCACTATATTAATTGGTGTTACAATGGGGGTGCCTATTTAGCATGGTGCTAAATAGGGGAAGGACTCCCCATTGTAGATGGTCTTACGTTCTCACCATTCCCTTTGTAAAGACCCATATGAATCAAGAATACTTTTCATCAAAAGATAGATTTTTCGCCAAGGAAATTTAGTTATTTTAAAAAAATATTGAGGTACCAATATGTCATTTTTACATTAATTTTTTTTAGAATTGTTTCAATTTTTGAAGCATATAACATTTTTTTAGGCATATTAGGAAAATTAATCGGACGAGGGTTACCAATCTTAACGGGTTTAGCTCCCTTTTGTTGTCTGGGCATTGGAGATCGACTTCCTTTACGAGTAATGACTTGTGAGGTTCATCAATCTTAATGGGTAAGTTACCAGGATCGGGAACCAAGCATTCCTCCAAACCATCCTTAGGAGATGTTAGAAGGGTGAATCTTTTTAAACGCCTAGAATTTGTCTGATCGATTAAACATGCGTTTTTCATATCGGGTCCTTTCATTTGATTTCATAAGTTGAATTTTATTACTTCATTGCCAAATGATGGTGTATGAGTTGACAAGTGTACCAAATTGTATGCAAGTAATAAGGTAGTAATTTATCATCTCCATAGGGATTGTCGTTCAACTTGGTAATTAGCAGAATTTATTAGAAATAAAACAATTTAAAAGAGATAAAGTGGTTTGCAGGGTTTTAATCGTCCTGCCCAATGCGAGATTATGTTTTGTGATTCAGAAGTATAACGGCGATTAGGAAATCTTTGAATCCCCCTTCTGTCTTTGTTGGAATGAACTCGGTAGATTATTAGTTTATGACCTATATATCTTTCAATTTAAGAAAGAAGAACATGACTCCGTGATGAATCATTGGAAGTTTTATTTTAATATCGCTGCAATTAATTCAACCAGTTACAATGGCGGCGTTCCCGTGAGATGAGTCATAGCCTTAAATTCATACTTAGACTCGATTAAAAGAATTTAATTTAGAAAATAAGCAATTTACTACTGTCTGGTTCGGGCAGAATTAGGGTTGTCAATCCTAATATGCTTCATCTAAGATATGATATAGAAACTTACATATACAAATTAAATCAGACACTTGAATCATAAACTGAATAAAAACTTTATTAATTAAATCCAACAAATAAGGGTTCATTGTGGAACCCTAATCAAAGAGGTTTAGCTGCACATGACAAGATACATCATTACAAAACAAAAGAAAATCACACCTTAGAAAGAAGAAGAGTATGATGGAGATCATATGTCTTAAAGCTCTGACCCTCGCCTTGTACCACTAGGATCAAAAAGAAAGTGCAAGGGTCTTACATTACATCATTATTTAGGGTTCAATAGAAGAAAACTAGGACTTTTCCACCTTGTACAACTTGAAAACAAGCAAAACAACACATTTTGCCTGCACAGGGCGCATGGCATGAGGCGCAGGGATGCATGAGGCAGCCATGGTGGCTGTCTAATGCACAGGGGGTGCATGGTTTGTGCGTAGGTGAGCATCAAGTAGCATCTCTTGTGCGAATTTTGCAGTTTTCGTCCCTTTTTTTAGCGCTCTTTCATCTTGCAATGCCTTGGAACTTAAAATTAAATTTCTCCACCTTATACGGTCTTCAAAGACCTTTTAAGAACCATTTATCTTCGATCTTCATATCCCTTGATCCTTCACGTGATGTCGTGTTTTGTCAATTTACATAATTTCTCACTTTTTTTTGAGGAAATGATTTCTCACTTAAAGACTCAAAACATCTACGGAGTTTCATGATTTATGATAAAACTAAATTACAACAACTCGAATGAAAACAATACAAATTGCTCATCAATTCATTGATAACTCCTCTAAATGACTTCTTAGTTACCTTCAAATACAAAGAAAATAACTATAAACATAACCAAAAATAGCATATGATGTTGTATTATCACATCAAAACTGATATTAGGAAGATTGTAGTGTTTTTTTATACGTAAATCCTTCTATTACAATTTGTTATCTTTCAAATTTATCAAACCCACATTCTATCCATTAATTATCTTTAATCTTCTTTGTAAGTTGATTTTCACTCACATATTAAGAAAAGTAATCGAAAAGCAAATAAAAAGTCACTGGAAAAGTAATAAATTACTATCAACCTGAAAGTAAGAGCGGAGGCATAATATAAATGGTAGCAGTACATGTAATGTGGCATTGGTGTGGAGGACCGTCCCTATGAAACCGGAGGCTTGGTTCTCATAGTAAAAATAGGTCCATAGTAAAAAAAACGCACAATTTTTTAAAAGATTAATCTTCTATTTAAATCAAAAATAACAATCGTATAATGATTATTAGCCACTGAAATCAAAATTAATTATTTTTACTAAAGCCGTGTTTTTAAACTTAGAAATATAAACATGGAACATGATTTTTTTACTTAGAAATTAAAACAAGAAACATGTTTATTTTTCTTTTTTGAATGGGGTGGGGATATTGAGCAATAATTTTTTTCTCGAGGCCCATCATTTTGGGAGGCCCAGTCAGTTGAACTCTTTGCATTCCCCAAGGTCCAGCCCTGTTGGTGTGTATTAGCAAACAAAAGTAAAAATGAAAAATAAATAAATAAAGAATCTATTTCTGCTTTTAAATCCTTAAACCTATTAACACTCCACTCCACTCCACCTCTCAAAAAAATAAAAATAAATTCCACTCTAATGAATAGATCAAAGAGTTGAATGCATCAAGAGTAGAGGATTATGATGCACTCAATCAAACACAAAAAATAAATAAGGGAGCAATTAAGATTAAAATACTGCAATAACAAATAACAAAAAGTGAAAACTATAGTAGCAACAAAAGAAATCTATTTTGCTGAAACAAAAATAAGATATAATAACTAGTAAAAAATATAGATGGCTTCATTACTTGCTGAATAAGGTTTCAACCTCTGTCCAAATCAAACCCTAACGAAGAACACACTAAGTTCAGGTCCGTTGCTATTTCCATCAGGCATCATCATATAATAAGTCTCTGAATCCTTAGACCCAATCACACGTTCAAAATGCGCCCTCATGTACGCCAATTCTCCGTCTTGAGGGTCTGACATGTCGCTCGGAAGCTCGCCAACCGCAACCGAGACTGAATGCAACATCTGCATCACATTCAAGTCATCATCTGTTGGATCTCTCTTCACCCCATAACCCATTTTCTTCCCATTGCAAAACAATGTCCAAATTGGTTCATCAACGATCTTTGTTTTATCGTTGCTGGAGTGCTTCTCGCACTCCAGCGCTATTCTGTTAAGCCCCATTCCCATGTCTTGGAGAAGCTTTCCTGTGGGAATGGCCAACTCCAAGAGAAGGAATGGGTGACATTTAGAGTCTTCTTGAAAAGCAAGGTTTACCCTCGCTTTTCGGTAGCCAAATAGGGTTCCGGTTATCCTTGTGCCACCGTGGATGATTGTTTCGCTTGTACGGTGGTTTCCGTTCATTGTGGGCATCTTGCACGATGGAACGATGATTGGAAACGACCGGAACATTGAACGGAATTTGCCAAAGAATTTGTTGCTGGAATTTCGTTTGCTTTTGCTGTTTGCCGGCTGTAAGGAAATCGGCATGCGAACTGTCGATGGAGAAGTGGTCACGGACGCAGGCGATGGCGGTGGTTGTCCCATCGTCGGCAATGGCACCGTTTCAGATGCATGAGGCGATGCCATTGGTGATTAGGAGAATTGGTTATGAGACGGGAGAGGAGAAGAAACTTGTTTGGTTTTGGTTTGAAGAAAATCTAATGTTGAATTATGAATGGTTTGTTAGGTTGTGTGAAAACATGATGTTCTTTATTATTATTGTTTTTGTTTCATATTTAATTTTCTTCATATAATTTATTTTGACTTTTGTAGTTAATTAAATTCGTTTTTGTTTCCCTGTTTATGAACTGAAACCAGCTCATAGATTAATTTGGTTGAAAAAATGGGCTAAAGATAAGTATTGTACAATGTGAATTTCATATGTTTTTTCTTGGTAATAAAATTCTTAGTTGTAACAAATGTGATTTTCTTTTTCTGGTTTTCATCACATGCTGGATTTGCTAGATGCAAACGATTACCATTTGCCAGAATTAATTACTTTTTTAAGATATAGTACTTATCTTTTTTTTAATAGCGGATATGGTACTTATCTATTACAGGAAGGATATTAGTCAAATTAATTGTGACACAAACATTAGCATTATAAACTCATTGTGACACAAACGTTAGCATCATAAACTCATTGTGACACAAAGGATTTTGTAAAACCTTTCAAGAGAAAAGAAACAAATTAGAGGAACCAACCATGGTGCCATTGTTGCTTGTGGAGGCATGGTTGCTGAGCGTACTAGGAATTTCGGTTTTGGCCATGCTACTTCTCCTCATACTTGCTCCGTCTTTACAAGGGCAAGTACGAAGAGATATCGATGATGCTTGAGATAGAATTGCGGTGTGTCTATTTACAAAGGGTTAAACCTGGGTGTAATTTGAGACGTTCATGCCGGAGATATTGATGTTGAATTTGATTAAATGGCTTGCATTGAATTTGATTCTTGATGGGTCTAATGTGAGACATCCCCCTTATTTGATGGTTCGTCACATCAATGATATTCTCACATTGTTGGACGTCTACTATGTGGATCATATTTTTCGTGAAAATAATTAGATTGCTTTTACTTTGGTAAATTATGGTCTCGGATCATAATATGATTTTTGATGTAATTCCTGATTTTGCATCCTTAATCATGTTCATGGATAGGAGTGTTCCCCTTGTATAGAGATAGATCAACAGAACCAATAAATTATATGGTATATATTTGTCACTTATTACTTATGAGTATATGTTAAAGTTTGTTTTTAACCTTTTTAAATAAAATGTATCTATGCATTAAAATATGCAATTTTTACAAAACACAAAAACGACTCTTTGAGCAAACATAACTCCTCAAACCCTAAAACTACAAACTCTCGTATGTTTAAAAGGTTAGTTCAATGCACATATGAGTCATGCATCATGTGTACATTAGTTTTCTCTATTAGATCACTAAATTTCACAATTATAGAAAATTTGATGGGACTTATTCAGGGGCGTAGCCCTTCAGCACCATGTGGTAGCGAAGGCTACCCGAAAAAAATATTTTTCTTGAATGAGTTGGTATGATTTTATATATAGCTACCCTAAATAAAAAATATTTAGCTACCCCAAATAAATTTATTTGTTAAATAAGCATAAATAATAAAGTGAAAAAATTACTACATGATTGATAGATTTATTTGTATTATTTTGACGCTTTCGGTCTCAACAACAAATAATGAGTTTCTTGCAAATAACTTATTTGTTTACATTGAAAAAGACATTATTACTCTATTTAATATATAAATCAATTATGAATAAAATTGGCTTTTTGAAATGCTTTGTGTCCAACTTTTCTAAATAGATATTGTCAATTTTTATTTTCTCTGTTATTGTTTTATTTACATTTCATGTAATTATAGTGATTTTTTTTAACATATTGGTTAAGATTAGGATTAAATTTGATTTTAGTCTCTAGAACACTCACGTTTTTTAAGTTAAGTTCTAAGATTTTGTTTTATTTTAGTCTTTAATATGTTGTTATCGAGATTAAACGCATGACTAAAAACACTCTTCTTCTTTTCTTTTGGTAAAAATTTGAGAGAAAAATTAATTTTTTTTAGTGACTAAACCTGAAAATATATAATTTATTGGACTTCAATTATATTTTATCTTTAAATTTAATATTTTGATTTTAAAAATATTTTATTTTTCTTTAAACGTGGCCCCTGCGTAATATTTCTGCTAGCTTCGCCTCTTGACTTATTAATCAAATGGAAAAAATAAATAAATTTAAGCATAGTGCAATACTATTTAAGTAGTGCACATTAGATAAAGCCATTTTAACAAAGCTTATTTAGTCTTGGCATAAATTTTTGACCTTATTTGAGATTGTGTTTTTGTAGAGTATGAGAAAAAAAATGTTCAGGATGAATATATTTTAAATTTTAAGAATATTATAACAACATTAAAAGAATTTAAGAATATTATCTTTAAAGAAATTTACTTTAAGAAATAAAAAAACACCTGCCACTTCTGAATCATGTTTAATTTCGGTTTTGGAAAGATAAGATTACTTCAATATTTAACATATAAATATCTTATTTATGGAATTTCGGTTTTAGTCTCGATAAATATAGCAAATTTGGTAGCAAAACATGCCACTTTTTTTATGAGGATAAAAAATAAAATTGTCTATATTTATAGGGATAAAAAACTTATTTAACCCCACGTTTAAAAAAAAAAACTTATTTAACCCTATTTTTAAACTCAAAAACTAACTTAGACATACGAAAATAATAAATGATCTGTTTGTAATTTTAAATCAAGTTCACTATATAGGGACTTTGTGAAACTTAAAAATAATTATTTTTAAGTTAATACGAAGGTGTGAGTTTGAGTGTATGTGATTTTGTATTACACATTCGGATCATTTTATCTACCCTTTCGTAATTTGTTGGTGAATTATGTGTAGAGTTTTGACCATATCTTGAATTGTACTCTTCAAGTATATTCTTTCACCCTTATAAATATCTACAACTTCTACGTTCTTTCCAAATTCTAATTTGTCCATCTTGCATGCTTAAATTAGCGATTAATTTGAACTTCTTATGTCGTATTTCCAACTTAACATTTTCTTAATATTTTGACCACAACTTTATCTATAACTTTTATTACTCAACAAAATATCATTGAACCCACTTGGGTTGGCCTAGTGGCGTTGGCTTGAGACTTGGGAGTGTGCTCCTTCTCAAGGTCCCTTAATTCTCATTTTTTTCCCTCTTTGAAATTCACCAAATAATTCATATATTGATCATTCTTGTTTGCTGGGATATTCTTGAAGATCAAAATCACAATTGGTGCTCTATACAACACCATTGTGTTTCTCTTTGGGTAAGTTTGTTCTTTGTGTTTCCAAATTCTTTTAAGTAGAGTTTTCACCATTGTTTGATTCATTATCTCTTATCTTGAAGATTCAAACATTTATTGTGCAACTGTTATGCTTGGTAAACCAAACCCTCTCTCATAAGATTTTGGTCTCACTGTTGGTGCTCATTTTGGTAACATTTTGAGTAGTGTTCACATCTATGTTGTTCTTTATTCCTTGTCTTGAAGGTTCTAGCATGTAATGTGAAAATTTTGAGGGTTTTATACCAAACCCTTCTACAAAGACCCATAGTTATATACAACGAATGTCACTTTGCATGGTAAGAATTTAGTGCATTATTAGTGTTAATCTTAGAACATGTTCCTTGTGCTTGAATTGTTACTACATCTTGTTTATAAATTATGTATGTGAACCTTTGCTTCCGCGTTCAAAAATTTACTTACCGATAAAGATCAAATCCTAAGATAGGATTGAAATGAATTTAATTGTTTCATGTGTGCAGTGATGAGTAAAGAAAATGTCTGATTTCTCGTATTTGTCAATGGTTTGTCAATTGCTTAAGTCCTAGTTAGTGATTTAATTGATAAATAGTAAACAAAAAGAAAGAAAAATTGAAATTAGTAAAATTTTCAGCTGCATATCACACTTGTATGGTGAGAGAAAAGAAAGCATAACGGAAAATGCTAACAAATGTTTTAAGACATTGTTTAAATAATTAAAATGATAACTTTTGCATAAAAAGTTACATAATCATTAATGTTTTAAGACATTAATGAAGATAAAGTTTTTCATTCTTTAAGATATTTGTTGGAATGTTAAACAAAAAATGTACCGGCTTTATACTGTGGAAGTCAAGTCACTTAGTTAGTGGACATCCACATATTATTGTCGTACAGTGTGTATAGAGTCATGGATGCATTTGCTTGCATCCACATATTATATATACATTATTAAAGTCAGAGCCTGGCATCTATAAAATTATCTAGTTTCCCAAATACATTGTATATATAAGAGAGATTTATATTTACTTCCCATTCATAGTTTTCTAGCACAGATATACCAAAAAAAAAATCATAATCATTGACCTGCATTTCATGTTCTTTCTTAGGAACATTTGAAGTATTAAAAATATATTTTCAAAATTCTCATAATTGGATTAGGTTTATTTTTTGCAAAAATCAGTTTTTGTATAGTTCTTAAAATGATTAAAAAATAGCCTATGGTTGCGAGGCTTTAAGATTGTTGTCTTATGACTTAGAGGTCACGAGTTCAAATTTTAAAAAAAGATCCCACTGATACTAGTGTATTAAATAGTTATTAACCACATAAAATTATGACCTTACCCAAGTTTGCCAAAAAAATGGTCTATAAACTCACTCATTTACATTTAAACAAAATATCAAGGTATTAATAAGTTCACTCATCAACACTCAGAAGAAAAACTAGGTGTTGTTCAAACCTAAAATTTCTTACTCTAGCATAGCTAATAAACTCCATAACTTACATTACAACCAAAATTGAGCTGGGTGGAAACAGCTATATCCTTGAACAAGACTTACATAATACATATAATTTCTGGTACAAAGTACTGAATAATTACAGGGAATTGGTTTTTAGTTATTACTTCTTATAACTTTCACCTCAGAATTGCATTGCCTAACCAATTTTAGCATGAACAATCTCTTAGTTGGATCAGCATTCGCAATATGCGGTTCCGTTGAACATGAGATTTGCGACCACTCTGTCGACACTGTTGGTCTCAGATTCCATCGGTTTCTTGTCGTCAGACCTATAAACAAAGGCAGCATTTGACGTTAAGTGTGTGTGTCTTCGTTTACTACATGTATGAATCAAATTATAATCAAAAATAATTTTACAAAATCAAGATCATCAGGTATCAATTATTAATGAAACTCACTCATACACATACTTCAAGTTTGGATGAAGAAAATAGATGTGTATGTTTGGTTCAACGGTGAGTTTGGCAAAATCACGGCGAAGCTGTTATTTTGTTGAAGCTCCAAAGTGTCTGACCGTGATTCCGACAATCTCACTGTCAATCGAAAAATGCACGAAAAGTTTGCAGCAAATCTAAATCATATACCTCAAGGCTTCATTGTGAACTGCCCATGGCATTGCCTCTTGCATGCTAACATCACCATCCAGGTCCTCTGCCACATGCTGATGTTTTGTATCTCTGGCAAGGCGGTAAAGTGCATCGCGGAAGTGAATTCGAGTCTTGTCATTAAACTAGTTAAGAGAGAAAGAGAAAAGATAATTTAGCAACAAATATAATTGTACATTTAAATCAGATGCGAAGGATTTCTTAGTTATAAGTTATGTCACCTGTGAAATTATTGCCTCAAGATTCTGCAGTGTAGATTCTTCAATAGATGAGTGTTTATGCATTGCTTCATCTCCACTGAATTGCTCAGAATGATCCAAGATTTGGAGTGTCTGGTATAAAAGAAAAATAATAATTTAATAGATGTTGCATTACCATGAAGCATTGATAGTCAGGAACACCAGAGATGACACTGACATTGACATGTCAACACCAGTAGTAATTTGAGAAATTTGAATAATTGAATGTAACCACATGTGTCGGTGTCGTGTCATGTCAGGGTGATATGGGACTATTGAAAGTCCAATTAAAAGAAAAAGCAGAAAGGTCTCAAAAACAAGGGCCAATCCTTTAAAAAGCTTGAGTTTGAGGCCATGATTGGATAAACAGCTCAATTAAGTGCTTAAAGCATAAGTGAGTATCATATAAGCTTTTTGAGTTTTAGACCTTGGTTTGTGAACTTGTGATGACTAAATAAAAAACATCATTCCAAAGCATGGTTGCTGTCAGCATGAAATAACCTATACTAGTGTACAACAAATGACTTGCAGGCCACATAGACAAGAGTATTTGGATCTCACAGCAAAAGTTCTGAAGACTAAATGGTGGTTTATATTTGACAAAGAAACAATGAACTACCGATTCATGTTTAACCACCGCGGATCTAGCGCAAGTGGTTGGTGCACAGTGTGTGTTGTAAACCCCAAGATACCAAATTCAATTCCTAATGATAAAAAGAAAGAACAGATTCAAGATTTTAGAACACCATTCATCTACTAGACAGAAGGAAATCATACCTCTATGTTCAAGCAATCATCAGAATTAGAGTTGCATGTAAGATACTCGGAAGCTGCAATATCATTCTGCAGTTCACCTGATGGAAACAAAAGAATGCATGTGTATTAAGCAATTTTGTACATCAACTTATTCACAATAAAATATAGAAAAGTGTAAAAAGAGTTATTACCAGGTGTATTGCTGCATTGGTTTTCAGGATAAAAGTAAAACGACTTGTTTGAGTTTTCAGCACAGGGAAAATCTTCAAGTATAGAATCCCTGCGTATGTGAAACATGTGAAGACTGTAAGATAACGCATAGTCATATAAATTGAAATAATTTCATGCCTATGGTAGCCAGTGAGAATTGAATGTCTCTGTTAAGTACATGTTTTTATGCAACATTTAAAATATAAGATCATTTCCATGCCAGAATCATCATTAATTACATGTTTAAATATATTTTCGGTCCCGACAAATATATAACTTTTTGCTTTCAATCCCTGTAAAAAAACTGTTTTTAATTCCTTGCAAATATACCACACCTTTTGGCTTTGGTCCTTGTTGTTTTTGTTCACCTATGAATTAGTCCATGAATATGTACACTATATGATTTTAGTCCCTCCAACACAGGTTACATAAGGACTAAAATGAGTATTACATACTTATTGCAGGGACTAATTTCAACATGATCAAAATTTATGAAGACTAAACCAAAACAGCGAGGACCAAAGGTAAAAGGTTATATTTGCAAGGATTGAAGTAAATTTTTTTACAGGGCCTAAACTGCGAAACCAAAACAGCAAGAACCAAAAGTAAAAAAGTGGTATATTTGCAAGGATCAAAATGAAATTCTTTTTTAATGGGACTAATACCAAAAAGTGGTATATTTACAGGGACCAAAAACATATGTAAACCTCAAAGAAAATAGTAGCCCTTACCCTACTATAACAGGTTCATGCTTATACAGTTGTGCGGAACCATTTTGTTTTGGCTCCGATGATAAAGATAAATATGGTGAAATTTGGAATGCAAAAACAGAATAGAGCATTCAATTTCCACTGGACTTTGCTAAAATGCAAAGCATACTCATGCTAGTTTAAAGCATTTTCAGAAGCTACATGATGATTATTATCATACAGGCATTAAAACCAAGCATATTAATCCCAGAAGTTACGCTTGTGTACAAGAAAATGTCATCGGTGGTCTGCTCGAAACTTGATGATAGTTCTTGAAGCTGGTTCTGCTGATGCTGATGACGTGATTGTTGAAAAGATTGCTCAGTCAATCCTCCACATACACTTGAACTGCTAGATTGATCTTTATCGTAGGAAGATGATTCGAACTTGGCTCCATCACGGAAACTTTCACCGTTGAAATTGAATTCTAATTCAGTTGTATTTGAATCCATGGTCATGAAATTTTTAGGTGAATTGTAACCTTCAGGTGTATTTATTCCCCATTTTGACCAATTTTCTGGTGATGGATGCCTAGCCAATAAATCTTGATCGCCCGGTACAACGAAATCGTTCGTTCCACATCCATAGTACCAATCCATGGCAATTAGCCTGTAAATATTTGAAACATAACAAGATCAGCATATAGAAAATGGAATTTATAATCGAAAATATGCAAAGTTTGCAAACTTAAAGACCTAAAAGTTTTTGCTTTACATGAAAGGTAAACTTTCAACTTTCAACTATCAACCATCCTATGTTCCTTGTATAAACTATGTTGGATCTATGACCAATCTCTTTCTCCCTCTAGATCCTCAATTAATGAAAACTTGATTGAACATGGTTTCTTACAGAATCCCTTTAAAACTGTGTTATCAACGCAGATCGCAGAAAATAGTCGTACGATTGTGCGATATAGACACTATTTAACAACACTGATGATGTTCAACAAAGTAACAAACTTACTAGAATTGAATTGTGCATAAAGAACCTAGGCCATAAAATCATTTCATCTACATAAAAGCCAACTTCAAAAAACTGAAGATTTGGAAAAACTCTTTAAACCAATCATAAGAAACTTCATACCAAAAGTAAGACTAATGGAACCACTGCTCTTAACCCTTTAAAACCCTTACAAAAATAATCAAAACCCACTTCAATTAAGCTTTAAAATCTTCAAAATCAAGCATCAAAAACAAAAAAAAAACCCAGAAAAAATTAAAACTCTATCAAAATACTTAAACACACCATATGTATTTCACATCAAAGCTACAAAACATGAACATCCATAAAAACACTCCAAAAACAACAATATATAAGGGAAAAAGAAACAGAAAAATGAAGAAAAAACATACTTTTTCTTGCAGATGATTGATGAAAACAAAGCTAGCAAAAGAACAATACTTGTTGAAGGATGAAACTGGTGTTAATAGTTTGTTCTAGTTTTCTTGTATGAGTTTTGTGATAGGTGAAAAATACACAGAGAGAGAGAGAGAGAGAGAGAGAGAGAGGCGGCTATAGCAAATGTTTTGATGCAAATGAATAAAATAATGAAATATATTAGAAAACCGTAAGAAGAGTTAAGAAGCAATGGACACTTGTAAGAAAAACAGAAGACAAGAGAAAGATGCTTTATTATGAGTTTGTGGCTGAAAATGTTTTGGTGCTATGGTTTGTGGTCTAAAGCTCTCCATCTAAATCTTCAATCTTATTGGGCCATGTGGATTTGTGGGTCCCTTTTTAGAGCATTTCGTGGTCTGTAATGAAAGATACCACTTGCTTCATAGACAAGTTATTTCTATTAGATATGCTTTGAAAATCACGTTCTCAATAAGCACTTGTGTAGTGTATTCATATTCATATACCCTACCGTATTGTTTGACTAGTGACTGGTTGGTATGTGTGTTAGGTTTTATATTGGGTTTCGCCGGAAGCCACTTATAAATGTTCAACTCACATTTTAAGGTGTGATTTCCACTTTTTACTTTTAATTTTGTTAAAAGACACCTTCATAAAAATTAGTTGGTGTTTTTTACCAAATGTTCATAAAATAACTTGCTAAAAGACACTTTCATAAAAGGTCTCTTCTGGTAAAACCCTTTTATATTATTGTTAAGAATATGATAAAATGATAGAATTGATAAAATATACTTATGTAAAATACAAGTTAGCATTTTTCTAAAATAAAATATTTTTAAATACATTTATGTAAAAGTGAATTTATTTGATAGTAAATTTGAATCGTAAAATTAATGGTAATGTTGGGGAGTTTGAGGGCACATGGATAATTCTAGATCACTAGAGAGGACGACATCACATCTCCATCAAAAGTTGTAAGGTGTTATGCATATGAGTCACGTCTCTTATAAATCCAACATTTTATTAATAAGATGATGTGAGACTTAACCAATCACACTTAAAATTCAATAATCTCCCCCATCAAGTGTGAGTACCACCTCCTATAACAGGACCCACTCTCGCTGTCCCACCAAGCCGACCCAATGGCTATGATACCACTTGTTGGGGAGTTCAGGGCACGAGAGCAACAATAGACCAATGTTCCACAACTAAAAGAGAGGGAGACACTGCATCTTCATCCAAAATCTTAAGACACTGGATATATGAGTCTCGTCTCTTATAAATCAACGTTCTACTCATTCATAGACGATGTAGAACTCAACCACTCACACTTGAAATCCGTTGGAAAAACAAATTCTAGTTTTAGAATATAATAAATTCTAAATGGAAAAACAAATTATAATCAAGAACATTTAAATGTGTCAAAATCAATTGGAGTTGACAAGTTGGAAATTTTACTCTCATTATACGTGAGTAGGGTTTTGTTGGGTCCCGAAGGGAGCCTAGGGGTCACCCATATTGGATAAAGAACAATTACACTAGTGAGTTGTACATTAAATTTTCATCGAAAATATTAAGGCATTGAATTTATGAGTGATCTCACTTACTCCATCCGTCCCAAATTGTATGACGTTTTGGGCATTTCACACATATTAAGAAATGCAATTAATATTGTGTGGAAAAGAGATATTATGAGTTGTTTTACAAAATTGTCCTTAATAAATAACATGGAAAAGATAAATGAAAGAATTGAAAGAAGAGAGAGTAATAAATAGTTAAGGTTATAATAGGAAAAGTAACATTAATGTTGCATTGATATTGTAAAGCGACATATAATTTGGGACAAATTTTTCCCCTAAAGCGACATACAATTTGGAACGGAGGGAGTATATATTATCCAACCCTCACTTTCTATTTAATCTTGAACTTCTAACTCACACTTGCTACAATTTAGGTTTAAGTCTCAAATTATCTACTAAGTAGGTTATAAATAATAAATTTCCAAGAAACCATAAATAAGTCGCTTATAAAATCAATTTTATCTAAAATCGCTTTAAATTCTACTAATACCTTAAAAATTTAAAAATTTAAATAGTATATATTAGTTGCCTACTTCAAATTGGCAAGTTAAATATGTTTATCCTCCATGTAAAATGTTTTTTTTTTACGAGATCCATGTAAAATAATGTAATATTGATTTTAAGGGTGTTCGTAGGTACGGGTGACTTGTTCAAAGCCATGATCAAATCAACTCAACTCGTATTTTATTTGAATTCGTTTAAGTTCAAGTTCAGCATAAACCAACTCGTTCAAATCTAAAATAGTTTGGTTGGGATCGATGGTTTTTGATTTTAAATTCCTTAACTCGTGAACTCAATCCATTCAAAAAATATGAATTTTAAATCGTTGCTAATATGGTTTAAGATTTTTTTACGTTGATTTAAAAGTGTTTCACTTTTTGTAAAAATAAATTTTTAATTTAATTCAAGTGTTAAAATTATACATTTTTGAATTAATCTAAGTATTATAATTTATACGAAAACTAATGCTATTTATTTTATTTTTTAAATGAAAAAAAAAATATTTTTTTATTGATTTGTTGACGCAACTCAAATAAACATGTGTAGCATCGAGTTGGGATGATATGGGTTTGAGGTAAGATATAGAGATTTTTTATTCAATTCAACGGAATAAAAATTTATTGAATTATATATCGAGTTTGGCTCAAATCGATTCAACTCATGAACTACTCTACTTATATTGGTTTTTATTTAAAAAAATATTTGATTTTTAATCTTATTCGAAACTTTCAATCACTATTGTGTTTAAGGCAAATCCACTTGATATTTCAAGTGACACTCAGTAATATTTATTAATAGTCTTTTTATAAAACTATTTTGCGTAAAACTTAGAACAAATTCAGTCCACAAATAAATATTATATTTTCGTTAAATCCAAAGTCTTATGGGAAAGGTAAGTGGTATGAGATATATATCCTAGGAAATACAAATGGTATAAACATGTAACAAGATTGTGGGACATAGGTAGAGATGTATGTGATCCATTTTAGGATAATGTTAAAATTCTTCAATTGGTTAAGATGTCTTTTGATAAACCAAATTTTAAAACTTGATGATATTTTTTGTGAATGTATTTTGTTCATATTTTTTATTTTTATTTTTGGGAGAGGAATATCGTATTTCTTGTATACGTATTATACTCATATTTATACTACATATATGTATGTGGTTTCATACTTATACTTATGAAGCAAAAAACACTTGCGTTCCTATCCGAAGTCACAACACTACGTTTTTATTTAAATATATTGTCCATTTTAAGCTTTATGCGAGCCTCACAATTTTGTCATTTACAAAGGAAGCATGGTTGAATAAAGGAGTTAGTATTATTTATAAAATAAAAGATATTTATACAATTATTTTATGACAACTTTTATCATAATTTTATCTTTTATGTTTATATTATGTTTTATTTTATTCTCTATTGTTTTGATTTTAGTGTTAATATCTACTTTTCTTTATATGAAATGATATTTGTACAACAATGTTATGACAATTTTTGAACAATTATCTCATATTCGCATTATGTGCTTACTCTCTTCATTTTTTTCTTTCAATTATTGTTGGCCGATATGAAAAGAAAAAATAAAGTTGTTATAAAAGTTATCGATAAAGATTATACAAATGTCATTACTGATTTGCAAATTTATATTTATCTTAAAATTTATTTGCTTAAATAACACACTTCTATCTATGAACGATCTTAATATCCATTTCCAAATCATGTGAAACTTTTCTTTTTGGTGTATCCAAACAACTTGTAGGAAAAACAAAAGCCAAAAAAAAGATGCTATATTAGGTAGGAGGAGTTTGTGGCTGAAAATGTTTTGGTGCAAAGATTTGTGATCTAAAGCTCTCCATCTAAATCTGAAATGCTATTGTGCCACGTGGTTTTGCGGGTCCCTCTTTTAGATCTCAGCAACTAGTTCTCTTGGCCTAAAATGAAGATCCCATTTCATAAGACTTTTTTGTTTGTTCTCAAAACACAAGTTAGATAAGCTTTGAAAATCACGTTCTCCATCTCAAATTAGGACTACATACCCTACTGTTTAATTTGACGCGTCACTAGATGAAGGTGGATAATGTTCATGTATCATGTGAGTTGGTTTATTAACAAAAGTTTTTGAATACCTCGTTTCAAATGTGATTTAACTATTTTAAGGTGTGAGTTTGGTTGATTGTTGAAATAATTGATTTTAAGTGAATTAATTCAATACTTGACAAAAATAAAAGTAAATTGGGTATAAAATAGTTTTTATTGGGACAGATTTATGTAAATGTGAATGTAACAATAAATTCGAGTTTAAAAATTAATTGTTGAGATTTAAAAAGAAAATCAATTGTCAAAACAAAAGATTCATTTTAACTTCAGATTAGAATCAATTATTTTTTGAAGAAGTTAAATTAACCCACTTAAATTGCCACTGGGAAGAATCGAACCTAAGACTTCAAGGATGAGCACACTCCCATATCTCAAGCCAATACCACCAGGCCAACCCAAGTGGGTTAGATTAGAATCAATTATAAAAACAAAATTAATTTAATTTAAAAACATAGTGTTTGGCCTAACTTTTGTATGACTAAATTTTATTTTATTTTTAGGAAGTTATTTATAAGTTAAAGTTAAACGAGCTAAATTGTTTGTTGATTTCATTTTATTTTTAGCTTAAATATTACTAGTTAAAAAGTGATTGATAAATAATTTTATAGAAACACTTGTTTATTTAAATTTACAACAAAGATGAGTGATTTCAAATATCTACAAATTACAAAATAAAACAAAAATCCCTTAAAAAAGTATTTAAAAATAAATATTTCATTTAATTTTAGCATTAGCATTTTATAACACACTTCATTTGATAATATTTTGAGTATTTTTATTGTAAATTTTTCCTATGTATCATAAAACATTGACTATTGATCCATGCATGACCCTCTAATATGAAATGATAGTATTAATTATTAGTCCTTGTTTGATATTTTGCTTGACAATTCGGTTAAGACTAATATCATAATATATGAGGCTCCGACCATTGTGGTATTAGTGTCTCAACTAGAATAAACAGGGGTACATATGTATAGCATAAACATCACAGAGTAGAGCAATTATCCTTTTCACCGCAACTAAATAGCAGCAAAACTAAATAGCAGCAAATTATACATTCTGAGGTAGGTGAATATCGCTGGCTAGGGTTATGCTAAGACACTTGTTAAGGAAACCAAAAGAAGTATGTTTCTATTAAAAAATTTAAATTCATCACTCTGTCATTTTTCAATACAATATTTCTATTATTGTCATCTTAACCAATGCCCTAACGGCACTCTTTAACATTTGCCGTGCAGTTAATTGCAAATTTGACATAATCTTTTCTATTAAAAAACTTGAATTGTGTCACTATTTCTTGCCAGGTAAGTGAATGGTTTCATCACTTTTTTTTAGTTAAAAAGGAGCATGATAGTTTACCCAACCCTCACACCTACCTGAAATGAAAGACATCTACTCATGAATTTATTCATGTTACAACACTATAATCAGGAATCAGAAACATATTATCTGGCATTCAGAACATATCAACCCTCTTTGGTAAGACAATAAAAGCACAAATCAACAGTAAAATTTAGTTCAATATTACAGAAAAGCATCAAAACACCCTACAACTTAATCTGACTGAGGAAACAGAGCAGTTGTAAAAAGTTCTTGGGCTAGCATAATAGAGAATACAGTTTTTAGTGCAAGGAAGCCAATGCACAACTACACATAACATTCAACTATCTCCTGGCTTCAATTCCATCCTCCCATGACATTTTCATTATTTCTGCATCATGAACAATACAAGGTGAAACCTGTCATGCAATTGAGATGAAAAGATAAACAAAAACACAAGCTGTTCATATGCAGACATCTCATACCTGCATTGGAAGGTACAACTTGAACTCTGGTGGGAGTTCCTCTTCAGAGTAGAGACGATCAGAGAAGTATATCCTTCTCAAGCGACAGTTTGCATGGACCTGAACTCGTAGTGTCTCCACGTAATTAGTCCCATACGCTCTCTTGGTAAAATCAGCCAGGTTAAACTGGATTTGATTCCAACCCTCATCCATTCTCAATGGCATAGTGCAAATGTAGGGCTTTACTCTAGTGACAGCCTATGACAGAAAAATAATAAAACAAATCACTTGTAACGCGCATTGACAGCAATTTAGGTAGAAATAGCATCACTGCATTTGTGATTCTATATAAATAGTTTATTTCAGCAAGAAAGAATCATGCAAATGCGTTACTAGTCAGAAAATCAAAGGTCTCCATATGATTAGATGGAAGAAAGAACACCACAAAATATATATATGAAAGAAATTAAACATCTGCAAGATTGGCAATCCTACAAGACACACAAACATGGGCAGACTTACACACTTGGAAATTAGAAGCTCGAAATCGTCGTCTGACATTCTTATCATCCAAAACTTGAATCTCAAATGTGAAGTACTTCTTTAGATTCTTCACAATCATAACCAAGAATGGAAGTTTTATACCAAGTGTGGCAGCTGGGTCAGCCGGGCACGTAATGTATGTGGACTGAATATTCGATCCAATTATTTCCAGTACATTAGATTGTATGTCTTCATCTTGTGGTCGCTTAATATGGCCATCCACAACTATAAAGAGTCCCCAAGACAAAATCATAAGTTTTAAAAAATTGTTACTATCATCAAGTAAATCACAAGCATGTTAAGATAAACAATTAACTGTTAGAGACAACTTTTTTTTTTTGGACAAAACTGTTAGAGACAACTTAATTGCTCAAATATCACCAAGAAACGAAACAAAAGAAAATACCAGTTAATGGAATCAGATCAAAGCATTAGAAAAATTACCTAACTATCATTTCTCTCATGTAGTCATGCTTCAAGGCCAAGTAAGCATATCACACAAACTGCGTCTAACATGAAAAAGAAATATCCTAGATATAAGGAAAATGTATCCACGACCTAGACTTATCCTACTAGAAAGTCAATTAAATGGATCAACTGATGCAATAGGGCTCCATCAAGAACTAACTTTTCAAAAATACTATTTACAATGAGTTATTCTTAGTGGTTTTTCCATAAGTTTTCTTTTGTCTTTCTTTCTCTACCCTTTTAAACCAAAATATTAGGTTCCATTTAATCCAGATTATTTTGTCACTGGAGTCACAGCCACATGACATATAGCAAGTTTCTGCCATCTTATCCTCTGTAAGTTTTATTACAACTTTCTCATAAATGTATCCATTCCTAATATAAGTTTCTCTTTTCAACTCATCCACAGAAATTTCCATTTAGTATGAACTACACCAAGAGCACGGTGGTATTGTGAATCACATACTGAAACAGTAACATAGATGGCTTACAAAGCACAACATTTCTCAACGGATAGAAAAAGTACCTAAATTAATTGCATAAAGGGCCACCTTATATATTGATCTAAATACAGAATGCATCAATTCCCTTTCGCAACAGAAATGAGGGTCAAAATACCATATTTCATCCCTCAGTCACTCTTCAACATATTTACACATCAGCCTAACCATTTCAGAAGTACAACTAAACAAAACCTTGACAATGAGAATAAATAATCATAGTAAAATGATTTCGGATCAATTCAATTCAGCATATTGAATTTCTAACAAGCAGAAAAATTACCATCTAATGTCACTGCGAACAAACAAAAAAAATTACCTTCTTTGTCCCATATCTGCAAAGGTTTGCTCCTACAATAATAAAAAAATTGAAAACAAAATGCAAAATTTCAGCACCTTAATCACAACAAACATATGAAGCTGAAATATGAAATAAACAAGCCAACCACATCATACCCAAGGCTGTATAATATGGAAAGAAATCCAGACTGGAATGTGTTCTTGAACATTTTCTGCAATGAACAAAGGTACATCAAATATAAAATATTTCAGTACTATTAACGAAAAAAATGACATGTTTTGGAAATTTTAGTTTACTATGAAGGTTTAGTAGTGAGGGGAGACCTACATCGTACCAACAGAATACAAAAAGAAACCATAATTCATTAATGAAACTTTAACCATTATCCACCATACAGTACAGCTCAAGAAATGATATCCTTAAATATTCCATTGCATAGTTTTATCCCAATTTTGCCACCCTATTCTTTAGTGATAAGAAAAGCCAAGTTCTTTTATCGCACTATTGCCACACAGTTTTTCTAAAAAAGACGTTAAATCGTGGCATGAAACTATTTAATATTAAATGCTACCATCCACCATATAGTAATAGTGCTGCAGAGTAATGATGCTGCATAATTTAGACATAATCAGCAAATAGACCCATAAAATTCTACGAGAAATCATTACCATACATCGAAAAATAAACACGAGAAAAACAAACACACACACAAAGGTAATCCTTGAATCATAAACACGCAATGCCTATTTATAACCAATGTTGTTGATCGTGGATAGCGGAAAATAGCAGATTGTTCAAATTTCACTACAAAATAGTGCTACAGCGCCACCGCTGTAGCTGCTATTAAACGTACAGTTGTAAATCAACACCGGTATACAACAACAACAACAACAACCAAGCCTTATCCGACTAAGGGGTTAGCTATATGGATCAAAAGACGCCGTAATATTCTATCATATATCGTATTTCTATTCAACTCGTTAATCTCTATATCTTTCTTAATAATTTATCTAATTCAAAACTAGCTATGACAATTAGGGTTTAGTGCAATTCAGAGAGAGAGAGAGGGAAAAATCACATACAAAGAGAACGGAGAGAGAGAGAGAGAGAGAGACTTACGATGATGAGCGTTGGGAAGAACAGCAACGGACGCGAGAGAGAGGAATCAGCGAAAGAGGGACTTTGTTAGTTTACGCTTTGTTCGGTTTCAAAAAGAAGGTAAAAAAGAATGAAAAAGAGTGGAAAATATTTTTTTTTAAAGGTTAATTAAATAAATGATTCTTATAAATATAAAAAAAAATTATATTTTTAGTCTATATAAAAAAAATTGCACTTTTTAATTTTGGAAAAAAATTTCAATTTAATTAGTCATAAAATTTTCTATCAACGTGTTTAGTTTTCGTAAAATTTTCTATCAAAATTTTTATATCATTAGAAATGCTAAAAGAAAATGTTACAAAAGCTAAAAAATGCAATTTTTTTTTTTTTAAAGACAGAAACTAAAATTCTAAATATTTATATAGACCTTTACTTAATAACCACTTTTTAAAACTTTTTTATAAGGTCTATTTGGATTGTTTTATTTTTGAACTTATGCAATACTGCAAATATAAAAGCTTTTATGTATTATTCATAAGCTTACCAAATTAGTTTATAATAAAACAGATGGAGAAGAATTTTTTTTTTTGAGTGGGAGCTTATGATATGAAGATATAATTTTTGTTAGTGATAATTTATGAATTAACATTTTGTCAAAAACAAACTTATGAATTAACATAAAAATTTATTTATTTACATAAGTTATTGTTATAAGCCAATCCAAACAGGCCCTATGTGTATAACTTAAAATTGGTTATGGTAAAAACATAATGTTTTTAATTATAATCCGACTGTTTTAAATAATGAATTGTCCTAAAAAAAGAACCTGTTTTGAAATTGGGTACTAAATTGGTGGTAAATGACTTGAAACAGAGACCAAAATGAGACTAAGTTGTAAACATGACAGTAACTTTTGTTTGGTCAACCTAATGCATACTACATTTTGGTATTCATAACTTTGTTAATGACAACTAGACTATTATTATTTCAAGCTAAAATTTGAAAAGAATATTAACACAAAGATGAGAGCAGTAGACAATTATATTATGCAGCAATTAATATTGATTGAATTTGGCGAGAGGTATTTCCACAATACCTGCTTCAAGTTTCATAGATTATTATAGATAGATAGATTAGGGAGAGCAACTAAATTGAAATATGTACATATATAAATAATTTCAAGAAATCTTTATTTTGCATTAAGACATTATTCATTGATGCTGTTTGCTAATGTTTAGGAAGGAACTCTTCCTGCAACTGGACCAATATTCAGCTACCAGCTTAGAGAATGAAGAGTCGGCGTTCATTAGCTTTGAAGGCTCGTCATATTCCACCATTTTCCCTTTAAAAACCAGCCAAAAATTAGGAGGGAATGGATAGTACTAGGAAATAAAAGCAGAGAAGAATAAGGATTAAGGAATTAACATACCATAAGATAGGACCATGACCATGTCACTGTCTATTACAGTTGGAACTCTGTGTGCCACAGTTATTACTGTGCATTCTTTAAATTCTTGTCTAATTATTCTTTGTAGAATGGCATCTGTGGCTGAATCAATGGATGCAGTAGCTTCATCCAAAACAAGAATTCTGTTCCTCTTGAGTAGAACTCTTCCGAGGCAAAATAATTGGCGTTGTCCCAAGCTCCAATTTCCACCTTCATCACTCACTGCAAAACTTATCAGAATTAGACTTTAATGCTGAAAGAGTAAGCTAGATTGTTGCCAAAGACTGACCAGAAGAGTCCAAGAGACTTGGCAGCTTGCTGATTGTTTCCTTAAGCTGACATTTCTCTACAGCCTAAACACACAAATCAAATATAATCAAACCGGTTCGTATTGAATGGCTCATATAAATTTTAACTACATTCAATGCATACATATTTTTCTACCATTTGTAATTTTAGTTCATTCACCTTCCATATTTCATCATCTGAGTACAGGCCTAGAGGGTCCAGGTTTGTTCTAATGCTTCCCTTGAAAAGAGTTGGTTCTTGAGGGATTATGCTTAGCTTCATTCTCAAATCCTTTAATCCCATTGAACAAATGTTTATCCCATCAATAAGAATATCACCTCTTGAAGGCTCAACTAAGCGGAACAAAGCGCTAATCAGTGTACTTTTTCCACTTCCAGTCCTTCCAACAACTCCCACCCTACTTCCTCCTTTAAATGTACAAGTGATTCCCTTAAGGACTAATGGAGCATTAGGACGATATCGAATCTGAAACCAATGTACAAAACAGCTATCATACCAATTTTTTTTGTCTAGTTGTTACGAATAAAATAGGTGACAATATTGAGAACTAAGGTTGAAAAGAAGACATAGATACAACATTACCTCTAACCCTTGAAGATCAATCTTACCCTTGGAAGGCCATGAAGATGGTGGCCGGTTATTATCCACAATAGCAGGAGGCTCAGCTGGTATGTGAATGAATTGCTTGATTCTTTCAACAGAGATAATGTAGTTTGATAAGTTTGAAAACCATCTAGTCCAAAATATTTGGGCGCCATTCAAGGTAAGAGCATAAGAAAGAGACAATCCCACACGGCCTGCGCAGAACAGCAGAATTTCCAATAGTTTTTGGTAATGTAATTAATGTGTACATGTGTGTATAAATATTACCAAACTGCTCTTTGCGTATAGATGTGTTAAATTCTAACTTTCCATCTTCCTAAGGGACAAAAGTAATATTATGTATTACCTGGGGATACATATCTTTGAGGAAGTAGAATGAGTAACAAAGCTGCAGTGATGACAGTCAAATTTAGAAGTGCTTCAATCCTTAAAACTAACCATTCCATTGCCACATTGGAATGAAAGAACAATGAAGCATCTGTGTCCACAAGTTTTAAGTAGGTTTTGAAAAATCTGTCTACCATGTTGAATGCTCGTACAGTAACCACTCCAAGCGATGTCTCGGCTGCAAAATTCATGACTGGAGCTTTGGTGGTTCCGTTGATCCGTATTAGTTCCCTTGCAGTGGCTTGATAATATTGCTTTAAGGAAAAAAGAAAGAAAGAAGATTAAGAAGTTCCTAGCTGAATGGTCTTACCTTCGACAGAGAATGAGAATAAGGATAAACCTGAATGAATATTGATGCAACCATTGCAGGAACAGCAACAATCAGAACTTGCCATGTGACTGAAGCAATCACAAAAATCATCACCAAAACTTCAATTGCTACAACTGCTACACAGGTGAGGGAATAAGGTATATCAAAGTCCAAAATACTCAAATCTGATGAAGCCTGCATTTTCAAAGAGGTTAGTTATATAGTACTGAAGGAACAGAAGAAAAATACATAGATTTTTTTTTCCCTTATTAGGAATGAAAATATCTTACTCTAGTTAAAATTCTTCCTACAGGAGTTGAATCAAAGAAAAGCATTGGAGCATTGAAGATAGATGTAGTGAAGCTTGAGAAGAAAGCAGTAGAAGCTTTTAATCCCAAAAGTGCAGCAAAGTAAGACCTTACATATACAAAAGAAGTACTAGAAAAAGAGAGTAATGCATAAACTCCAATCAAGGTGGCATCAGTTACTTTTGGAATTTCAATGGCTGTAGCAAGCCAAAAGTTCGATGAAGTCTGCAAAGCCAAAAAACTACATTGTCCTAATATGACCAAACACAACATCAATGTCCCTTTGGAGTAATTAATATAATCCCAAAGTGGCTTCCATCCAACATTACCAATCGCTTTTTCTTCCTCTTGGGTAAGTTGTGCACCAATTGAACCCTTGATGCTAGAAATCTCTCCTTCACTTTGATTTTTAGTGAGATGAAAACCATGAGAGTCTTGAGGATTAGACAAAACCTCATTTTCAGAACCTCCATTATTTTCACTATCTTGATTCAACTCATTAATTGTGTCTTTATGCGCACTCACAAGTAGTTCAAAGGCTGTTCCAGCTTTTAGGAGATTCTCATAACTACCTGATTGAATAACTTTTCCATCCTCCATTACCTAGAATTTGAGTTCATCATATTAGTTATCTTCAGATGTAATATAATAGACATCGAAATGAAAAACTTTACCAAGATAGTATCGACTTCTGAGAGAAACTCCACTTGATGAGTAACTAGAATGACTGTTTTGTCTCTTAAAGCAGTCATGACACAGTCCTGTAATGTTGTAGATGCAGTTAGTTTGATACTCCGAAATGAGGACAATATTAGTAATATTTACTTACATTGAATAGTATTGCAGCTGTATGAGCATCAACTGCACTGAAAGGATCATCAAGGAGATAGATATCAGCATCATTGTAGACTGCTCTAGCAAGCTGAATCCTTTGCTTTTGTCCTCCACTCATGTTAATACCTCTCTGACCTATTTCTGTAAGATCACCATGGCTGAAATCATTGAGATCCTTATCTAAAGCACAAGCTTTAATTGCTTTCTCATATCTTGTTTTGTCCATTGGTTTTCCAAAGAGTATATTATCTTGAACTGTTCCACTTTGGATCCAAGAAGATTGAGAAACATATGCTAGTGTGCCACTTACATTAACCTGTTTCCCAATATAGTAAAGCTTCAGATACTAATGCAATGTTTATTCATATGAATTTGGCATGATAAAAATCTAAATATATTCTATTAGTAACTTACACTTCCTGAAATCTTAGGGATCTCTCCAAGTATTGCATACAAAAGAGATGATTTTCCAGATCCAACTGGTCCACAAACTGCAATTTTCTGTCTCCATTTTATCTCTAAATTAACATCTGTTAAAGCATTAACTGAACACTGGTTTAAGTTTTTTTCATGATCCCAAATGAAGTTTCCATCTTGAATTTGTAAAGCATTAACTGAACACTGGTTTAAGTTTTTTTCACTCTCATTATTGTTAAGGTCTTCATCAAGCAAAAAGTTATTAAGACGGTCGAATGAAACCTTAGCTTGAATCATATTGGATAGAGCCTCTGGGATAGTTCTAACAGGTTCTCCCATGTTCCTCAATGTTGCAAGAACTGTGAAAATAGTTTCAGCATTCAATGGTGCACTTTTAGTGACAGAACATGCAAGGAAAACAACAGCAGAAACCATCGTAGGAGATATCCAATAAAGAAATGAACCAGAAGCTTTCAGGATCTGTGCCTTAGACAACCATATGAACTCTTTATTGCGCAGCGACTCGACTAAGTTCTTGAATTTTTCTTCCCATGATTGTAACTTAATGATCTTCATACTATTTAGAATCTCTGAAGTTGTTCGAAGACGTTCGTCCTGTGCAATCATAAACTGTGACTGACAATTTTGTAGGATCCTTGCAAATGGTACATTGAAAAGTCCACATATAAGAAGAGGCACTAAACCAGGAAGAGCACCAATACCAACAACAATAAAAAGGACACCGATGGAAAGAACAAGTTGCAAGGCAGAAGTCCATGTTATATGAAACCACCATGGAAATTCTCCCATTCTATAAGCATCAACTGCAATGTAATTCACAATTTCTCCGACCGAGTGTCTTGTCCTTGCCGAGCTAGAAAGCCTTACCTGCTTTTGATAAACTGCTACCATTAGAGCTGATCTCATTTTCATACCAGACCTCCTTGAGTTAAAAAACCAATGTCGTTGAGACAAAGACTCAAAGATTTTCGTGACAACCAAAAAACCAACTATGGAAAGACCTTGTTTGAGATCTTCCTCAGTTCTATTTGAGTAGTTAACAAAAGCATAGAGTATTAGAGGTGAAACTACAACAGCTATAGTTCTGATTAATGCATAAAATGCTATTAATATGTTTTCTTCTAAGTAAGTTCTAACTATAGACCAAAGAACCAAACTCTTTGTATTGTTCTTAGTCCTCTCTCTAACAAGTGATTCCCAAGCATGAACAAATTTTTGATAAGCCATGTTAGCTTCATCTTCAGAAACAAGGGAAGGAATGTCTTGAAGAGCTAGTGGCTTTGAGTAACCTAAACTGAGTAATGAATTAACCCAAGAGAAAATCAACTTGCTAAGAAAAGTAGCATGACCTAATTCAGTTTGTGCAGTTTCATTTTTTTGAGCTAATAGTGGCTCAGATAAACATTCTTGGACTCTATTATTTCCTATGCGACCAAGATTTTTGAAGGCACAATATAGAAGAAGGAAATGTACAAGCCACTGTACTATATCAAAAGTTTCAATGACATGATTTTTTAACAGAATTTCAATGTTGACAGATGAAACCAATATACAAGAAGAAAACCACCATATAGAGTTTAATATTCTAACGAATTTGACTCTTTGAACAATCAAAGAAACAGCAAAAGAAATCCAAATGAATCCTTTGATAATGCAAAGTAACAAATTCAGTTCCTCAGAGTTATCAGTTTTAGCTATAAGATTCCATAAGCCAAAACTGAAAAATGCAATGCTAATAAGTGCGCAACAGATTGAGACAATAAGGAAAATCCAGCATTTTCTTTGGCTTTGATTTGTACAACTTTTTCTGATTAAAGTGATAAGCAAAGATGTGTAGTAGACACAGAGAAAGAGTATGTTGATTGTGTCTATTAAGCTTCTTTGAGAACATAAAGAATTTAAATCAAAATTCTTAAGACAAGTCCATGAAATTTCACCTGCATATTAAAGAGAATCAATTAATAAAAGGTTTAATAGTTGAGACATACATAATTCAAATGGTGCAAGCATGGAACTATTACATTAAATAAGTAACACAATACTAAAGAGTGAAAAAAAAAATCAAAGTTACCAATTGAAATCCAAAAGTTAGCCATTTTTGGAGCTTGAATTTGAATGGTTTGTGTTAACTCCTCACCTCAGCATAACAGACTCAAGAGCAGTGATTATTACCAAGAGTTGTAAACCACATGCTTTTTTCATATTATAACAAAACTGTCTCCTATTTGTTATGAAGGTGCTAGCTCATGTTAGTGAGGATGATCGTAAAATGATCATTAGTGTCGCTTTAATTAATATTTTTTTTCCTTTTTCAGTTTTTTAAAAAAAAGTCTCCTATTTATTAACATACGAGATTAGAATAATTTGTTACGAGTTCATATATTACTACTTAAAGCTATGTTTAAATTGATGAATGGAAGTATAGTTGAATGTAACAGTTTTTTAAAAAAGATTATGAATTGGAACATGATAAATTCATTCCATCACATTCCCCCCATTTTTTTCCCACCAATTAATTTGGGAGGTATGGAATGACATACTAATTTAATTTTAGAATTATTAAAATACTATTATATCCTTATTTATTGTCTTCTACACTTCATATTCTCACAACTACCAGGACCTCCATCAATTGTCACCTTCCATCTCTATCTCTATAGTTATAGTAGGTGCATATATAATGTTGTTAATTAATGCTATATATATCTCTAGTTATAGTAGGTGCATATATAATGTTGTTAATTAATGCTATATATAAAAAGAGAATAGCAATTGACAAGCTTTTCCTTTCCTTTTTTCTATCTTAAATTTATCATTTTAATAAAAGATAATATGTTCTTGTTCAAAAAAAAAAAAAAGATAATATGTTTTATTTCTACATAATAGTATTTTTTTAGAAAATAATTTTTAGAATCTCAAATGCAATCTACCACCAGAGAGAGAGAGAGAGATAAAATGAGTGCTAGGATATATTTTACTTACGCAATATATATGAAGCCAAGCAAATCGGACTCAAAAGTGAAAAAGATGTATACGGAATCTTACAACTGCTCAAACAAAACCAAAATAGCTGGAAAGACAAATATTGCCTCAACAGTTCCATTGTATTTTACAAATATTACAACATCTTTCATCCCTGCTATACTATCAGAGGTTGTTGGCTCTAATATGTGGTTGCTTTCATTTTTTTGTCAGGAATTGAAGTCTAAACTTTCTAATGTTGTTGAAGACAGCACATGCAACAAAATCAAGATGAAGTATAATTTTCTTTGACACCGTATCTAACTGCCATAAAAAAAACACTACTACAGCAGTTCTTAAAGTGGTTTCTATGTAGAGAATGATATGTTGAATGATATCCACCAGATAATTTTTTATGTTAGTTTCTACAATAAAAAACACTCTGGCAGAAATTTGACTTGAAAGATCTAAAGTTGAGTTGCACGGGTAAAGTAGGAGGCGTTCGGGGACACCTATTAGGGAGGAAATAAGTTATAATCCAGTTACAATGTGATAATATAACCTTGATCTCCATAGATGAACAATGAAAAGCTTGAATAAGAGAAAACATTTATTCACAAATTTGAATTGTACGTTGTGACCAATCACTTATTTATACTATGCATAGTTCTACAATCCTAATCATGGTTAGTTATCAATCCAAACTAACTTGTAAAACTGTTCATAACAAACAGGTAACTAACTAGTCAGTGACTTGCAATACAAGCAAATTCCTATTCTTTCTCAATTCCACAATTAACTATAAAAACAAGCTACTAGAAAAGAATCAAATACACAAAGTCAAGAAGATGAACACACAGAAAAGACCAAGAATGAGGCTTTTTGTGAATGCTAGAACCATAATTTTTCCAAGTTACAACAAACATCAATCAGTCAATTTCAAGCCTTACCAAATGGCATCCTACATAACGCATAATGGCCAATATGCACATCTGGTTTAACGTTAACTGTCACATGATAACGCCGGGACTGAATATGATATCGAATTAAACTAACTTCAATTTGTTAATTAACAAGTTGTTAAATGTAAAGAAAATAATTAGGAAAGAGTTTCTTGAAAGATCTTGGAGTTCAATTCTACAAGTGGAAATAAAGAACAAAGAGCTAAGAAAGCAATCAAAATAAACTCATTGCTTAAGATTATGCACTGCAACAAAAAGTAAGACATTCAGGGTTACAAAACAATCATAATACAATGATTCACCCACTGTTCACTTTAAGAAAACAGCACAAGTTTCACCAAGATTATCAGTTTCTGTAGTCTGGACCATGCATTGTTAACCTTCCAAACTTGAAGCGTGTCAAGGGCGATACATAGCAATGGTTAGGATGAAAATTGAAACTCATTCACGAAAGGTTACTCATTCAAGCTTAGTTACGTGTTTGGAGTGGGTGTTCTCTAAAGCTTTGAAAACAGAAGAACAATTATGTTGACGAATAATCATGACAAGGATGAATATGTTGGCTGCGAGAAACAGTAAGCTTGCCACCCAAAGCTGTAAAAAGACATTTTTACCCTTGAACTCAAGAAGGTAGCCCCACAATAACCAATGGGTTTGAGCTCCGATCCACAAAAGAATGCAAGACAATCCACCCCATTTAAGCTTCATTTTACTCCATGGGAGTATTAGAGGCAATAAGCAGAAGAACCAAACGAAGTACTGTGCGGTAATCACCTGCAAGATAAGCAGAATTCAGATGTGTGGTTCAATACATTTCTGCTCAAATATGAGGAAGTGTGTTGATTAACTTGATTTAAAGGACCATTGCCATAAAGGGTTCCAATAGAGACAAAATGATGTTTGAAATAAAATAATCTAATATACTGATATATATTAGAGTTAGAGCTGTAATTAGTTAAGGGTGTTATTGACAAAACAATAATTAATTTTGTATTAAACTTTAAAAATTAAAAACGACAAATAAATAGGAACAAAATTCTTCTACAAAATCAATAATTAAAAAAGAATGGAGGTAGTATTGCTTAACAAACCTTATTGAAGGCCACAAATGATACAGTTTGCACAAATAGGCAAAATGGCAAATCCCGTGCAAAGCTGAAAATCAGAACAAGCTGAACCAAAAACTGTGGCAAAAAGGAGACAAGCTTTTCCACCACTGAAATATCATTCCCATAATGAAGATATATGTGATAGAAATAGATGGAGAAGTTGTGCCTTGGATCTGTACGAGTAAGATGATACAGTAGCGCCTCGTGTAGGAATTCCCACCCATATAAGCAGTAGAACAGACCAGTACATAAGAGGAAGACCAATCCTGAGACCAGTCCAAACATCATCCTGTTCCTTGTGAATAAGCTTTTCAAGAAATTAAGTGGGGTGAACAAGCCATTCCTGTCTTCGGGTCTCTCTTTCTGAACAGTACTCCAGTTCCGTAGGACAGGTTTCTGACCAGATGGGAAGAAGTTCGGATCAAGAACCAGGATTATAGGAATAGAATAAATTATAGGATAAATCCTGAAATGGACAACAAGTCCATACCAAAATGCTGACTGTAACACATTACCTGCAAACCAGGGGGAATAAGAAGGAAAAAGGGGGAAAAACAACAACATAACAAGATATATGCAAATATCTAACATTTTACACCTTTTTACAGAATTGATATTAAAATTAGAAAAGAAAATTGAAAGGCTAAATTCTTGGTACCGTTCCTTTTCCTTCAAGGATACCAAAACTGCTTATAGTTAAGGGATCCAGTACCCTCATGAAACATAGGGTATCAAATGAGCCTCTTATATTATACTATGTCCTTTCAGCCTTTAAATGCTTGGTAAGTGGAAGAAAAAAAAACAGGTAATAAAATGAAAATTTATCACAGTTTAAAAAAAAAAAAATGAAAACATTTCAATTTTCAGTGGTGAAGCTTGTAAAAGATACAGAAAAATGGAAAGATGAAAAATTATTTTGGCTAAATTCTTTACACTTATTAAAGAATGCAAAATCTATTTTTGGATAGTGCTCATTTCGTGACGTTAAGCCGTGTTTTGAAGAAAAGACCACCAGCTGCTCATAAGTACTAGTACATTTTCAAGGCATAGAAAATACTATAGATTACAATGCGACAAACTGAACATCGCTATAACAAGCTAAAAGCACCATCAATTTAATCTAATACAGAAGCAGAACCATACCTTTCAGAAGACAGACAATGATCCACAATAGCATGGCAGAAACAATGGGTTCGCAGTTCCCACGTGTCCCAATGGTGAACGTAAATGGATTCAAAAGCCAAGCCATGACAGAGTAGGTGCAGAGGTTTTCAGGAACCTTCTGCAGCTTTAGAATATGATAGATAAAATATCCCACAAGTATATCTGCATTTAAGAAACAATAAACATTGCTCAGGTGTAACAAATGGAAGATCATTCAGCATATTATTGCTTAGCAACACAATAATAAAGGGCCCGTTTACTTTGTGAAAACATATTATATTTTCATTTTCTAAAGTTTGTGTTAATTTACTTGTTCACATGTAAGAGACTTTTGATGTGAATGATTATATATGCATTTATGGAAACAAAGAAAATGTCAAAAAAAATGTTTTCATTATTTCTGGAAATGCATCATCTTTAACTAGCATTTCATCTTCTCTCCATCACAATGATTCACTTCAATAGTTCCCATCAAGGTAAAATAAAAACACAATGTTTTCACAAAGTAAACAGACCCTAAAATTTATTGCAGACGGACAAAATGGTCGCTTAAATCAACCCAAAACAGAAATTCCTCAATATTCCATGTTCCGCACTTACAAAACTGTCTTTTGTAATTTTGACTAGAAAGAACAGTCCTATCTCAAAACTATAAAAGGCCAAACTGATCATAACCAAAAAAGTGTCCATGCATTAATCATATACAAGGATTTGTCTCACCTAAAATGGGGAGTAATTTTAGAAGTGTATAGTTATAAATTTATAGCTAGATGGCATATAATGAGGTCCCAGTAAAATAGAGGACATCAATGATCCTCAATAACCCCATACATTGGACTTGAATCTGAATATCCTCCAGGAGAGCTTTCTCCAATCACTCTCTGGCCTTTCTATCTCGCTCCAAATTCCTCTCTTTCTCTCTATGACCTGGCCTCTCTATCTCCTAATACCTAATAACCCGTTATAACTCCTAGCCTTTTTTCTCTCTCCAAAGTACATCCATCATCTAGGAGAAGCCAAATTCTATATAAAAGAATATGCATAACCACTGTCACAAAAAACATTTCAAGCAACACTTGGAATGCATTTTGATAACCAGATTAATTGAGCACTTCATGAATAACTGGTTGTCACATAAGTCCTTATGTATAAGGTATGATCCAGTTTGGATATACAACTTAATTATGCGCTTGTAGCATGATCATTTGTCATAGAAGTGCTTACACATAACCTATTTCTACAACAAAATATACAAAATTAAAAAACAAAAGCTATTACGTAATTGGTCCATGTCAAAGAGAATCGAAAAAAATTTGTCGAGGCCTAACACAACCCTCACAGTTTACCTGAGCTTCGGGTATGCATAGCAAGGCTACATAAAAAATAAAAAAATCAAATAGATTTTATGTAAGTTGTTTTCACGTATCCTGAGGAGTTTACCAAAATAAGCTAAAAACAACTTACAGACGTGACATAGGCTATAAAGCTCTGTCAAACAATCTCATAAGTGTTTATGTGAGTAGATAAATAAACTCAAATAAGACAACCCAAAATAATGAAAGGATTTGCCTCAACTAAAATGGGAAGGAAGTACACTATACAGAGGATAGCGCATAGTTATAACTATGTAGCAGCTACCCTGGTCCCAGTAACAAATAACCTATTAAATTGGTCTTGAATCCGAATCCTCTCCAACTCTTCTCCGGCCTTTCTATCTCTCTCCAAAATCTCTATCATCTGGTATCTCCTAAGTTCCTAATAACCTGTTATAACTCCTCACATGTTTTTCTCTCGAAAGTGCATCCCACATCTAGAAGAATTCAGATTCTATATAGAAGAACATATATAATCATTGCTACAGAAAACCTTTCAATCTACCTCCACGGAAGGTCTCACAAACCAACACTTGGAATGCCTATTGATAACCAATTTATTCGCACGCTTAATGAATAATCGGTTATCACACAAGTCGTTATGTATAAGCTATGATCGTTTTTGGATAAACAACTTAATTAAGCACTTATGTCTTACAACATACGCATTTCTAATTTAACTCCTTATGTATAAACTATTCCTACAACAAAAGAAAAAAAATCTCAAATTGATTTCAAGTAAGTTTTTTTCATAAGCTATCCTGAAGAGTTTTCAAAAAACAAGTTATATAAGTTGTAAGAAGTTATTGAAAAAAGCTAAAATGAGTGAAGAAATTAAAGAAAGAAAGATAGATACCTGCAGAAGAGAAGAGAAACTTTCCCCAAGAGTGATGAATGAAATGATTAGGAAGAAGAAGAAAAGCGAGGAGCGGAGAATAACGATAAGTGGTTCTTTGATAAGGAGAAAAACCAGAAGCAACAAGAGAAGCCGCATCAGAAAACACGATGTAATCAACGTCAGTGTATCTAACTTCCATGTGTGCATCTTGCCATTCTCCGTAGAGGATCAGAATCACGCGGAAAATTGCAGAGAATGTAAGAAGTGAACGAATATCTAACCATGCCATTGGCGGCGGTGGAGAAGTCGGTGGTGGCAGAGGGATTTGAGAAATTGTTGACGGCGGAGGATACTATCCGGTTGGTGGAGCAATGAGCTCAGTTGGTATATGTAAGGTACACCGTTCAAATTCCAGCCACCACAAAAAAAAAAATACAATTGACAAAAGAAAAAAATAATACAATTGATAAAAAAATTAAAAAATAACTCTTATAAAATAATATCATTTTAAAATGAATTTATGAATCAATAAAAATGGATCTATGATTTTAGATAAGTTGAAATAAGTATCTAAAATGAGAATGAAATATTTAGTTTTAAATACAATTAAAAGGATAATTTAATCATTGTACGTTCAAAACCAATTTTGATTCAAACTATCTAAACAACATCAACTCGTAAGAATCACTTTTAAGTGAGCACATCCAAACATAAATCAATTCACATCTAACTCACTTTTAATCAAAATCAATTCTTTCAAACTCAATTCTATCAAAATCAATTCTCATTGCTGCCAAACCAAACACACTAAATCAACTTAATTTGAAGAAAATTGCTTTTCCACGTGTATAATTGCTAAAAAAACACATGAAAATTATGCATTGCTTGCTCCCAACTACGCTTAACTATTGTCCAGCGTTCAATGATCGCAACGATAGTTAACTACTGTTGCTATTAGTAATGTGAACGAAGCTAATTTCCGGTCTGTTATGACTTGTAATGCCAATACACAACTATACCAAGTCATAAGTTACAACATTACATAATTTCATTCATTAACATTAAATCAATTCGATATTAATATTATGTTAACATTACACGAATGATTGAAATTCAACAAAAGTTAAGCATTAGACAACACATTATACAACAATACACGAATAAAATTAAAAAGCCCATAAAATGACATCAAATTTTTGCTAACAATCTGGTAAAAGCTGCAGTTGGAACGAACCTAAAGATATAACACATTATTTTCAACCATCAACCTAAACATTATCGTCACGAATAACCTCGGCATAATAAATTGTTTTCCACATGTCTTCATCTTTATCCTCCCTAGATCTACACACTGTTCATGTATAAATACATGAGATGTAATGTGATTTTCACTAAGATAGACAAAGTATTTGTTAAATTGTATCTTCAACTCATTCATTATGTCGGTCGTAGTTAAAAAACTTTAATTGTCTTCTTGAAAGCGTAGTATCGAAAATGAGCTACAATTTGTGTATTTTGAGACATGTTGAACTTCTCAGAAGTTTATGAAATAACAAATATCAGAATAAAACAAAATGAAAGGTAAAGTAGATTATTGCCGAAACATAGACATATATTTATATTAAATGTGGAACATTAATAACCAAGAAAATTGTCAGTGTTTTGTCCACCACATAAAAGTCATATATATATATATATATACAATTAATAAAATGTTAGTTATATATTGTCACAAAAAATGGTGTTACATTATCTACCATAGTTGATGTAATATCGACAAAAAAAAGGATGAACACTGACAAAAAAGTGTCATATTCCATCTAACGAAATTGAATCATCTTCATATTCTGCAATAACTTCAAATTCTTCCTTTACTTTTTCAAGAGTGTCATGCAAAACTGGATTGGCTCGGTTTGACTTTTTTTTATGGTGACAATTTGTGAATGTTCATGAGGTGTTGAAACCAAGTTTGTTGATCCAAAAATTCAAAATTCCTTGATGATGTCTCTTCGCTCTTGTGTAGCTTCCACTCCATAAATGATGGACGCATTGGACAATCATATTTAAAAAAAAAAACAAGAACAAAATGATTGGGGATTAAGTCAAGACACATGATGTTGGTTTTTGGGTTAAGCGGTGACCTACCACTAATTGGGAAAAAAGTCTCTGAAATTCCAATTTTGTGATTTGTCAACTCCACTACAACCCTATTGTAATAAGTTGCAACGTGACCCATATCCGCGAGCGTCAACCACTTATCTTCAAATGCATGACCACTACTATTTTCGAGAGAATGTAAACCATTAAAGATATAGTTAAAACAAACATCACTTCCATATACCCGCATATAGTCGCTCCTATGATCTTTCACCTCTTGAATAAGTATTTGTGAACCATAATATGACTTTCTTCAGACAAACCCATGTACTCAGCTATTTGAAGTAGATAAAATAGTCACAAGGAAGGGGGGGTTTGAATTGTGACCCTTTAAAAATAATCCTGTCACTTAAAGGTTATTCTCAAGTTGTTAACTTGGAATGATTAAGTTAACAGACAGACTTCAGAACGTTCTGAAGTGTTAG
>Ga0228711_1000221_pt1 | contig 59366 bp, 31 predicted proteins | sample MedpolnodulmetaG_2_FD_177996 | JGI IMG/M metagenome (GOLD analysis project Ga0228711, IMG submission 177996) | Root nodule microbial communities from Medicago polymorpha collected in Santa Monica, California, United States - brown nodules | ecosystem: Host-associated > Plants > Roots > Nodule... | reverse complement strand
TTTTTTGGTACAAAAAGGAAAATATCCATTTTCTTCTTATTAGGTGCATTCCGTATCATTTTTATCTAAAAAATATTTATACCTACCATAATTTACTAAAATCAATAATTTTCTTTATAACTAAAATATTCAAAAAGCAAAAATACCATAATAATCTACTCAAATCCATAATTTCCTTATGTGTTTTTTGCGTGGGAGTACAAAAATTGAACCTATGCCAGATAGGATACAAAAATCACATCTTAACTAATTTAAGTTGGGTGAACATCAATAATTAATTTATTATTGCTATTTATAATTATAGATTACTTACACTTTTAAGGTTTTTCTCCCTAAAATTTTGAGGCATATAACTCTAGTTTGAGTTGTTGGCCCTAGTAACTATGTCCCAAGTTACAAATCTTGATCATATCATTGAGTCGAATTCGTTTAAAATCAATTTTATTATGTAATGTGATTCATCCAGTCTAAAATCAATGGTCGAGATTGATTGCTACATAAAATTGCATAGTACTTTTACTATAGCTTAGATATATTTGTAAAACATGTTTTAGAAAATTTGATCGGACCAACCAATCGAGACATTTTAGTAATAGGATCTACCATATTTCTCAACAAGAAATGTAATTTGGAAAACTTCTTGTAGTGTAAAGTATGTTTTCCTTTTAAAAAAGGTGGTCATTCAAAGGTTAAAAAATTATATTCTAATATGGAAGGCAAAGTTCCATGTGCTCAAATTATTGGCATGGCCTTCTCTTGTCCTCCTCTCAACTGGTTTCCTTTAATTTGTGTCTTAAGTTTTCTTGATTATGTTCAATTAATATCAATTATAATCACGTTTATTGATTAGCGATTATAGTTAGGACTAAAATCTGATAATCATTTCAAGTTTAGTAACTAGATTAATTAAAAGAGACCAAGAGGGAATGAATGATATGATGGAATCACTTTGTTCCACATATAAAACCTTGAAGGATCTCCAACTATAATCATTTGTAACCTTTGTGGAACCCATATATAACATGTCCAACGTTAAAGTAAATGATTTTGCTCCGATTCTTCATTCAATAAATTTCATTTTATATAATATTTCCTTATCCTGTTGGGATTTTCTGTTCCCTATTTGTGTTAAAGTAATAATATGGTTCCTATATGTGACTATTTGTTAACTATAGGAAGAATGATTTATTTTCCTTTAAAAAAAAAAGGTTAATTGAGTAAATAGTCCCTATAAATATTCATAATAATTTTGTTTTTAGTTCCTACAAAATAAAATCACACTTTTTAGTCCTTATAAAATTTTTCATCAACATTTTTAGTCCCTATAAAATTTTCCATCAGCGTTTTTAGTCCCTGTAAAAATTTTCCATCAGCATTTTTAGTTCCTAAAATGCTTAAGGAAAATGTCACAGGGACTAAAAAGGGTGATTTTATTTTGTAGGGACTAAAAACAAAACTGTAAATATTTATAGGGACTAAAAACTTAATTAACCCAAAAAAAAACTATAGGAAGAAATTATAAAAGGCAAGCTTATAATGATGATCCAATTTTATTAATTTCTCCCCTTTAATTTATGGCAAAGGTTTAACGTTAAGAATGGATTTCATATGTGGAATCTGGTTGGTAGCTGTATTTTGACACGCAGTGTGTTCCAATTTTTATTTTTGAAATGTAATTGCACTAAAAAAAAAAAATTGGATGAAGCACGGACATGATACAGATATTGACACCGATACAGCTAATAATTTAAAAAAAATCATATAATTCAGTGTAATTATAAGTGTCGGTGTTGTGTTGGTGTCAGACACAGCATGTATCTGACAGAACACGCCTAATCCAAAGAGTATCCGTGCTTCATATTTAAAACTATTTTCTTTATAGCAAAATGAGAGATAACATTATTTTTCTTCTATAGTATAGTGAATTGTAATTTGGGAGGAGGGAATAACTTTCACTCCTCCGATCTTTTCGGTCTATAAACTCTCTTAGAACTATTCTCTAATGATGTTACTAAGGGGCTGCAAAATGTGAAGATATGAATTGGAACTAGAATGATAAGTATTATGTCTGAGAATCGTATATCATTTGACCTGAAAGGTTTGAGGCAATCATGATTGATTAGTAAGCATTATGATGATGTCTTGTACTTTCTTTCCTTTAAACTACTAGGAGATGTACATAATATCATTTTCTATGCTTAAAATCACTTCACTTTGTTTTAATAAAAATATACGTGTCTTGTAACTCTTGTTAGCTTGAATTAAAAATTTACACCGGAACAAAAACATATTTTTATTGCCACACCATCATACATCATTCACATGAAACAAAAAAAACAAAAAAAAACAACGCTCCCTCCTTCGTGCGATTAGATATTGAGTGGCCGATTCCATGTCATCTGCAATCCGCTTCAGAGTATCATGTAGGTCGTCATACGAAGTATCATTTTTCATCTCATCCAAGCAAATAGTCCTAACCCTCTTGATAAACCATCTTGCGGCCGCACTTTATCCAACTGGAGTTCCAACAAATTTCATCGAATAGATGTGTCTATTGCCTCATCACCCGCTCTAGCAAGTGGTGATAAACCATCTTGCGGTCGCACTTTATCCAATTGGAGTTCCAACAAATTTCATCGAATAGACGTGTCTGACGATGTTCATTATTGGAGTTAAAGATCATGTCGTCGACCTCTAGGCGATAAAAATAGGTCATGTGATTGTCTGATAGATTATGATCTTTGTCAGGAATGAACCGCAAACCACATGGCATGTCGATGAAATAGTTGAGTTGGATATCATAGGGATATATACAAATGAAATACTCCATAGTACAGGTCTGAAAAACAAACACAAATAGAAACACATATTACAAACACAAACACCTATTAAATTCAAAATACATATTAAAGTACAAATAATTACCCGCAGAAGGGTACAACATCCACCTATCAACCCTATCGAAGAATAGTAGTCTTATCCAAATAGTGATATAGAAATGCTAGCGTCATAGCAACCCAAGACCACCCATTAAGTGTACTAAGGTTCCATAGGGGCTCTAGAAACACCGCATCAACACATTTATTGCTTTTGTCTAAGAAGATTCTGCATCCTGCCAGATAAAGAAGGTAAGCACATATGCAATAAGTTTGGTGGTCATTTCTCTCAGCCTCCCTTCCAACTACACTTTCCAATTTTAAGGCTTTGGTGTTATATATGATTCTCAAATATTTCCTTCAGCCAACATAATGGGATATGTGTTCCCTTCAAATCCATGCACTCACACCAAGAATAACTAAGTGAAGAGGACATGATATATTAATTAGTGGAGTGTCATACACGAAGACAGTTAGGTTGAATTCCATCACTTAAAGTTAGGTCAAATTCTATCTCTGAAAGTTAGGTCAAATTTTTACCATTAATCTAACATCTAATAAACATTTATTTCTCACTTGATGTGTTAGCTAAATACAAGAGTTTAGTCTTATAACTCAAGAAATTAAGTTCAAACTCGCAGACATTTATAAAATGACAATTAATGTCATTTTAATCAATAAAGAAAATTCTCTTTCTCTATTTTCTTTTTTAAATGTTAAATCACCGGTCTTGCAAGATGCTTTTTTAAAAACAATAAATATTAGTGTTGTTAAGTCTTGTTGAAAGTGACAATTGAATCCTTGCATCTTCAAGTGTTGAGTACATCAAACACCAAAAAGAAAAATGTTGAGTACATTTAATATTTCCCTAATGATAGTCTCCTATCTATTCAACAACGAAGTTGTTGTTCTTTATTTTTCTAGCTAACTAACAAATACTCAATACAGTAGTTTTTTTTAATTTTTTTTTAATTTTGAAGAAATGTTCGATACTAATTACTCAGTTAAAAGGAAATTTATTTGAGTAAAATTTTTTAGGGAAAAACAAAGAAAATGGGAATTGATTTAAATATAAATACTTTTGGACAAAAAGGAACATCATCAACTTTTTTTTTACTAAAGGAAAAATAACAAGTTAATTAGGTGACATTTACTTTATAAAAACTAGCGAAAAGACGGGCGTGCCCGTGTTTCCACTGTTTTTATTGCGTTAACGTTTGAAAATTATGAACGGTGTTTTTTTTATGAAATTTCGATTTTGATTAAAACTAATAAAAATGTAAATGTTTGTTGCTTTCAAGTTATAAAAAATCAAACTAACCATGATTATCTGTTTCAACGACACGGACAATAATACAATATAACAACAAAAAAAATCTTTTTTTAATGACACCAGCAACAATTTTATGATAGAAAAAATTGTTTAAGAGTATAATTGGAATGATGAAAAAGTAAGTATAAATATACTTATCTAGTTTGTTACACTTTTTAAATGATAAAGGAAAAAAAACAAAAAAATATATATATTCATATTGTGTTTTTTACATTTGTTTTAATATTTAAATTTATTCTTATCTATTTGTTACATGTGTTATATGTATTGAAAATTGATGGTATTTTTGGAAAGAAAAATCCAACCCAAAAGTGCTGAAAGGGGTAGTTTTCTTTATATATAGTATAGATATAGATTCCTTAAAAAAAATTATATTTTATAAAAATATTTTTGTTTTAAAAAGTCAAACTAGACCACCGAATTTGACAACGAAGAACATCAAACCTATGACCTTGAGAGGGATACACTATAAGGTCCCAAACCAATACTACCGCAAGCCAATCGAATTAGGTTATTGTTGAAGTGTCCTTTAGGACTTAGTTTCTTTTTCTTTTTCTTTTTATTTCTATGTAACAAAAAAAAAAACTCAAAATTTGTTTTCTTTTAAACAATACTTAAGATTTAATTGTGTGCAAAGAGTCAAAATAACTGATGCCTCTCAAAAATGACATTTTTATTCGGTCGAACCTCTAAAACATGTTCAAGACAAATATCGGCAAGCAAATATTACCCATTGTGATGCAGACAAATATTATTGCTCTAAAGCCTAATCTAAATGCATTACAACCTGTAAATTCTCATTGTCATATTTCAATGTAAGTTTGCTGGAAGAAGAAAAAAAAAAAAGGATTGCTCATTTTTATTTTTATTAACTACAACTAAATTCTACAAAATGTGGGATTTTCAAAAAACTAGATTTTGACTAAAGCTACAATCTCTAAAACTTCAAGTGAAACAGCTATACATGCCACTAATTCAACAAGTTTCAGTCAAATAGCTTCAGAAAAACCTATTGACTTTCAGTTTCACATTCAATATCTTTATTGTCATACTTGGAGATATTGAGAATTGATGAAGGAGTATGCAGATGTCATGGACTGGTGAAATCTATCGAAGCTATCTTGTTTAGACTTCCCAAGTACCTGCAACAGATCTTGTACGCATATTCAGTGATCAAAAGAATTAAGCACATGTGCACTAATCTGGCAATAAATTGAACATGACAAAGTAGTATATCTTTACATTTTCCTTTGTAATGATTACGAATTACAATCACCACCAACCACTGTTATCTCAAAATATAAGCTAATGCAATAATATAATTGTTTTTTTTTATACATATCACGCAATAATGCAAATGCCCGCCTAGATAACTTGTTTAATTTTCAAAGAATGGAGTGGTAATTTTGTTCTATTCCATTATAAAATATTCAAACAATGAAATGAACTCTCTATTCTATTTTGTTTTGTTCCATTCTGTTCCGTTGTTATGTTCATTTTATAATATGCAAACATAGTCTTAAGATGTAGTGAATTAAAAAAAAATAAAAGTTTTTTTAATATCACGATTTTAACTTTGCGATAAGTGATTATTACTTTCAAAACTTCTAATGTCATTTTCGACATGCACAAATACAACAGTTATAATCAACTCCATAAAGTTTATTCTTTCTGTCAAAAAAAAAAAATTAGGTTTTTTTTTTTTTTTTTACAAAAAGTTTTCTTATATTAGTTGTTGACAACGATTCTGGCACGGTCATAACGTGTGGTTAAGGAGACAATTCTTAATTCATTCGGATAAAATCAATTGAAAAATCAGGGATTGACTTCTTCTTTAAATGGGTTTGGATTCATTAACGAAAGATAGCAATAAGTTGAGTATAGTGAGATAGGACGCAGACATTTCTTATGTCTGGTTTGTATGGATAACGTTCCGAAAAAATTCAATCAAGATTTTCGGTGTGTACTATATTCCAGAAAATTTGTTAAATGTCTTAAATTTTGGAAAACTTGATGGAGTGGGTTGGTCATGGGTGTGATTTTGAAAATGGGTAAAATTGATATTTTTATGGTTAAAAGGGTAAGGGTATTATTGTCGAAGAGTATGGTAAATTTTTCCAAATGGATTAGAAGCAAAGTCACATATTTGTCCCTTAATGATCTCTATGCGACCATATTTATCACTTAGCGATTCAAGTAAGAGATTTAGATTATTTTTTTAAAGAACAAAATTGGCTAACCGAAATAATCAAGCCACAAAGTGATTTATGATGATTATAATGACTCGGTGATGGGTTGGCAAAGACTTCACAATGAATATAGAATCAAATTTATAATCATTTCCAATTACATGAATATCGTAATTTAATTGAAAAAAATGATTGCTAAGAACATAATCAAAAGGGGAACCAATACACCCAAAAGCCCATTGAACATGTCCCCTTATGCATAACTCAAGCGCCTAATTTTTATGTTCTTGTGAGAGTAAATAACAAACTGTTTGGCTCATTTCTTTATACTCGATATGGAGGAGGACTCAGAAAAGTTTTTAATTTTAAAAAGCTTGATTGAATTGTTACATACGATCGTATATCATAAATATAAAAAGTTTTGGATGATTAATTGTAGTAGCAGCCCTGTAGGATGAGGTCCATACCCATAATATGTGTTTTAGATTTTAAGTGAAAATAAAAATCTTCTAAATAATAAAATAATTGACAACAAGTCCACTTTAAAAGTCAAAATGTCACACTAGTACTAGTTGCACATGCCAATCAATACCAAAGCATGCGAGCAAGCTCTCAAGACAACCTAACTTCGCTCCTGCGTGGTACCTCCTCCTCTTCTAAGTATCCTCCGCTCCTCCAACCGAATTCTTTCATTTCCTACACAAATAAAATACAAACAGTTAAGTATTTAGAAAAGTAATAATTAAGTTAAATCACATGAGAATAGACCAATTTCAAATCACTCATCATAATTTAATATATCGAATAGTAATATAATCACAATTCATGCATCTTATCTTATCTTCTTATTATAAAAGCTTGCTAGGCTTAGCAATTGCTTAACCCTAATCGCCATTCACCCCAAACTTTTCCCTCCTTTGCTATCAATGAAGACAAATTGGGACCACAATTTCAACTTGCCACAAAATCCAAAAACTTAAATTTTCTATATAGACTAGAAGATTAAAAGTAGCCTAAAACTTAACTATTTTCAATACATAAATTTACCTCTTGTGCTAATCTTTCAACCTCACTAACACGCCCTTCCAAAAGCAAACCTTCCTCAAATGGTGCAGGATACAACGGTAGCTTCTTGCCTGAAAAAAAAATACTTGTACCAATTATTTACTATGACGCTTTTGTTCTTTAAAATGGCAAAGTAAAGGCAGAGAGCATACACTCCTAACCTATATGTTTCTCTATCATATTGAAATGTCTCCTTTCATCTGGGCTCACAAAGGAAATGGCAACATTAACATGAGCAACAGTCCATCCCACGCGGTAGATATAATCTTGTTGATCACACGGTCATGAGTATACTAAAATGCATCGACAAAAGTATAAAAGCATTATATAGCACATCTTACGTTTGGATACCAAGGAATGTTGTAGTTAATCACCATATCTACCGCTGGAATATCTAGTCCCTTACTAACAAAGTCACTACAAATGAGAATATTGCACTCCCCAGACTTGAACGCATTCAAGGATCCAAGTTTCTTTGCCTATAAAAAGTTATTATGTTAAGAATTAGGCATATTTCTTGTTGGCAGTTTAGAAGAAATTACAATTATAATACAGGACCTGTAGTACAGTTACCTGACTCATATAACTAATAATAGGGATGGCCCTGAAACCAAGATTCTTAAGAATCAAAGCCAGAAGAAGCGTTGTACCACATTGCTGAGTGTATACCATATATTTTCTTCTCATTTCAGCGAGAGTGTATACAAGGTAGCAATCCTATGCAAGAAGCATGGAATTGATGAACACAGTCAGTGCAAGCATGAATAATATAGTAATACACACCAAACATCAAACAAAACTTCTAATTTTTTCTCTTCTAATATGAAGAAATTCAACATTTTCTGGACAAGGGAGAAGAGAAACCTTGTGATTTTCTTGCATAAAGCAACTCTGTTGCAATGTGTCCGCAATAGAATATTTGGAAGATAGGTCAATCTATACAGAATAAAAATAAAAAAAATTGTGAATAACATGAGTTTAGCAATAGATTTGAAGATAATATTTGTAAACATTAAGGTTGTACCTTCACGGGATTCCTTAAACACATGCTTAGCATTGTATGGGTCTGAAATCACAAGAGTGGAATATCCCTATATTAATACAAGTGTAGATTTGAAGATAAATAAATTACACAGTCAAGCAGTTCTGATTATGTAGAACCGTCTGATCTCAGATTTTACTGCAGGGATTCCGAGTCCCTTTTCATGTATAGGAATTTGAAAAAGAAATTTCATCTCCCAAGAAGTTTATTTGATCAAAGTATTTACCTCGTCTGTGAATGTAGATGAAAAAAGAAATGTTCTCCGCTGACTAGGAATCATTCTTAAAATCTCTAAAATCTGATATAGAATGTTCTCATAAGATAGCAGGTGCGCATCATCTATGACCTGCTCAAAATGCAGAGCAGTCGACAAGATATATGATGGTATCAATCAAATCACATACCAAGTACTTTAAACTAGCAAGAGCAAGAGAAAATCCTTGGGTGTGTTTTAGGTGATATAAGATTAGGTCAGGCATCCCAACCTTGAAGAGTAAGAAATAAAAAATTAGAAGCAGTAGTAAATTGAAATAATAAAATTTCAAGATTGTAACAACACTTACAATAATATGAGGTTGCTCTGAGTTCAGGATGAATTCATGTTCCTTGCGGTTCTCTTCAGCAATCTATAGAAAAAGCAATCAAAATAGATTGTGTTAGTAACCAACCAGCACATATATGGTCTCTTGCGCACATACACACTTGTGATTACATTGAATTATACAATTTCATTGGAAAAAAAGTATTATAACTTACAATAGCACACTTGACACCAAATTGAGAACCTAGAGCCCGAAAGTGGTCAGCGGTCTGAAAGGCAAGTCTCCTAGTTTAAGGAAGAAAAAAAAAAGGTTAGTTATGCTAAAATATGATGAATGATGAGATAAATGATTATGATACCTTGTGGAATAGAGCACACAAGCAAAGAAAGGGGTTAGGTTGGGTCCGGTTTCGAGGAGGGTCTGCAATATAGGAAGAACAAAAGCCAGAGTCTTACCGGAACGTGGTGGGGAAATTCCAAACACATCATCTTTTCCTGCAGAATGAGATGAAATTGAATTAATAATAATAATAATAATAATAATAATAATAATTCATTCATTCAATAAATCAGAATCAATACCTTGTAGTGCATGGGGAATCACTTCTCTCTGAAACTTCAAGGCAAAATACAAAGGCCGTTTTGTTTCACAAGTTTTTGCCAATTCAGAAGATAAGCCAAGATCAGTAAATGATTTCATTTTCTTCTAACTTAATTCAACGAATGACTGATACATACATTGTTGGGAGAGCGAGACTCCAACTTCTATTATAACCCGAGGTTGTGTTTTAGGGTTTTTTTTTTTTTTTAGGGAAATCGTGTTTTTTAGGGAAAATATCACAAACTGTATGGCTCTTTGAGGTGTGTAATGCATATGTATATATTCTACGTACAACCTTATTTTATTTAAGATTCCATGTTAACTATGTTCATTCATGATAACACCAACTACTTCCCTTCAAATAAAAACTTCTGGACAAAGGAAAATTAACTTTTTTTTTTTCTATTAAGGAGAAATAACAAGTTAATTAGGTGACGCTTACTTTATGAAAACATTTTCTATTTTTACTTTTTAAACTAACTCCCTCGAAAAAAAAAATGTGTTAACTAACAATAACAAGAGATGGTACATCTTTCAAGCTAACAATTTTATGCATTTTTTAACACCAATGAAAATACCAGAAGAATCGTTTTCATTGTTTCCATAAATGCATCATCTTTGGCTCACATCTCTTAAACTAAACAAAAAAAAAATCTCATTTGTACTATACTAATTAGATATTATATTTCACTGGACCATCGACCCATGCTTACGCACGGGTCATATCGATAGTAATAATTGACAATGAAATATAAAACAATATGAGTGCAATGACATAGTTCATTAACACAAAAAAAAAGGTTTTATACTTTGCGAATACATTCAAAATGACCGTATGTCACATGTTCTTCTATTGATTTGATTTTTACATATGGTCATTATACATAAACCATATTATGAGAAAGTATTTAGTTTTGGAATAGCCATCTGATCTGAGAGATAAACGGTTTTGTAATACAATCAATTTACTTTTCTACACTCAAAGCAAAAATAAAATTATCTAATTCAATAAGTGAATCTTAAAAACATAAGAAATTATAGGCAAATTATATCTTATGATACATTTCACATTTTCACCTACAATCAAAGCAATGCATCAACAATACATTTAGAAAACCCAAGAATTTCCTTTTTGTGATTCCTCTTTCAAGTGATTCTGAAAACTAATAAGATTCTTAATTTGAAATCCCTAAATCAAAGAAAGGATGAGTTGAAAATAAAAATAGCACCATATGTATTTTTGTGAGATAATGAGAGAAAAAGGAACAACAACCTTTACTTAACGGCGGAACAAAAAAATTAGGATATAGTACAAAACAAAAAAAACAAAAAAAGAACTTGCGGCGACTTTTTTTGTTGTTGTGCCACATCTTCTTCTTGTTTAAACATTTTAGAGTAGTATTAACAAAACATGAATTTTATGACATTTGTTTAAGGAGAAACGTGATCAATAATTTCAATATCAAATTATGTTACAAAATATGTTGTTAATCAAACCTCAGAGAAGGGGATCAACAAAAAAAAAACTGCAAACAACACGGGATATGAATAGAGAAATAAATAGAGAAATCTACAATAATTAATGCGATATCAAAGGAGGAGTATAGGTCAACAACAATTAATGTGATGTCAAAGGAGGGAAATTTTTAGGTTAGAATTATGGTTAAGTATAGCTTGACCAGTAAAGATTTATAAATAAGAGATTAAGTGAACAAATTGTTTGATCTACAATATATAAAGAATAATAAATTCCAAAAGACTTTTCAACAAACTCAAAAAGGTTTACTCGAGTACTTGGATGAGATGGTAAGTGATATATATATTCCACTTGAACTAGAGGTTTAGGGTTCGAATTCAATCATGAAACTGCAACAATGTTAAATCCAGAGAGAGAGAGAGAGAGTTTTGTCATCATTACGGTTTTACTCGACTAAGGAGATTAGTCTTTGCAATTGCACGTAGAGGATGTCCAGTTCACACCAAAAAACTCAAAGATTTGAACTTGATCCATCATGACGCTCTTTGTGAGAGGAATGCATGTGAAGATATTCTGGCGAAATTGGGAGCTAATTGTATGCATTCTTTGGTTATGATTCACGAATTGTCTGCATGTCTTTTCTCGGCTTGTTAGCTTATGTTATTGGAGTGTCCTTTATTTAGACTTAGTTCCTTTTGTTAATTTTTTCTTTTTATTTCATTTAACCAAAAAAACTCAATATTTGTTTTCTTTTAAACAATATTTAAGGTTTAATTGGGTGCAACGAATCAAAGTAACCGATGCCTCTAAAAAAATGATCTAGACAAATATTACCCATTGTGATCTAGACAAATAATTAATCTAAATACATTACAACTAGTAAATTCTCATTGCCATATTTCAATGGAAGAAGAAGAAAAAAAGGATTGCTCATTTTTATTTTAATTAACTACATTTAAATGCTACAAAATGTTGAATTTAAAAAATTAAAAAAAAAAAAAAACTATATTATGACTAAGCTACAATGTCTAAAACTCCAAGTGAAACAGCTATACATGCACCTATTCAACAAGTTTAATTCAGTCAAATAACTTCAGAAAAACCTATTGATTTTCAGTTTCACATTCAACTCCAATGTCATCCTCATTTTCAGCAACCAATGCAACTTTTCAGCTTTAACAACATCTGTTTTCTGAATATGCCTGTTCCTTCTCCAACTACCGGCATTTTTGACATATTTTTCTTGTTGCACCTAGTTCTTCACTTGCTTTAGCACAAGTGGAAGAGTATGATCTTGAACATCTGAGGAGCCACTAAATCTAGAAAGAGGCTTCTCATGACTTGAAGATGATGATGATGATCTCTCGGTGCAACTTCGTAGCAACCCTTCATTTCCCTTATGCTGCTTTGGGGTACAAAGTGCTTGACTGGGTTGAAAAGCATTAGTAGGAAAATCAATGTTGGGTTCAAGAACAGAAAATATGGCCCCTTTACGATCTTGGTAAACTTTAAGAGGGCGCTTTCAACGGATTCTCGATAGACTTCTGGATAAGGAAGCTTTTTGGTTTGAGAATATTTGATCTGCCAACCTTCTTTTCAATGGTTTTTTATACCTAACATTCCCACTCTAATGCAAATATCCACCTAGATCACTTGGTCGTAGAAACTCCAATATTATATATAAACTAAACTATACCAAAGGAAATAAAAACACAGTATATATATTATATTCTGTATTTAACAATTACGTTTAGGAAAAATATTAACGTACATGAATAATATTTTTCTTGAACAACACCATTTTAAAAAGAGATTTATGTCCAAACATCACACAACTAATAGTTCTAACTTTCACTAGACACCAAAACAAACACAGATGTTTATCTTAGAAAATTACATAACCACTCATCCACCAGCATCCTCATCAGTCAAAGAAGAGGTTAATTCTCACTTCTAAGCTAATATTTCTAGAATCATATTATTTTTTTTTAAACATTTAGAAAGATAACAAAATCATGGCATAAAAGAATTAAGTGATCGGCCACAATCACCATCTTTAAAAGAATCACCAGGAAAGTACCCTCCCCGCACACTGTCAAAGTCTAATCCTATCCGAAGCTTACAAAATACATACTATCGAAGTGAATTTTGTTTCTTCCAACAAGACTTTTTGTATTCACTACCCAGTTCAAATGTTATTCACTACCTAGTTCAAACCTAGCTAGGGCAAATGCTAAGAGATTCAATTATCTATCAATTTTGACGACTTTGTTGGTTCTTTGGTATGTTTGGATCGGTGACATATTGTGGAATAGGATGGTAAGGTATGATATTCCATTGTTTGGATGGTGGCATCTATTTCATTGTTTATTCTTGTTGAAATTGTTGCATATCATGTTCTTTCTTTTCTTCTCTATTTCGATTCTTACTGTTTTTGTTTCTTTCTTTACTTCTCTGTTGCTTTTCTTCTTCCTCTCCCTGTTCTTGCTTCTCTTTCATTTTGTTGATAATCTGCTTCTATTTCCTACCGTTGCTTTTCTTCTTCCTTCTTTATGTTTCATTTCATGTTCTCCTTGTTGTTTCTGCTTTTTTTATACTTGTGGCTTTTATTTTTAACAATGAATACTTCAGTTTTGAGTAATTTATTTATTTTTTCTGCAACCATGTGTTTATTAGTATTAATTGTATAGTAATTCCTAAATAAATCACAAAGTACCCGCTCTGCTCCACGCTACCACTCGGGATTGGGATAAACTCAAATAAGTCAATCCAAATAGGTGCTTAAAGTTCAACTATGAGGCAATAAAACACTCTGGTATCATGTCAACACTGACACTGGTATGTCACACGATTAATAATTTAAGAAAATGAAAGTGTGATCGATGTAACCACATATGTCGGTTCAAAAACCAACATGTTTCGGATACCAAACATTTCTTTAATACAAAACGTTTGCGCTTCTAAAAGAGCAATCTTAGATAAATAGACAGGGCATATACAAGTTTAGAAACATTCTTTCAGAAATGAGAACTAGGTTTAGCAGTAAAACTTGTTTGCAGAGCCAATTCCTGCTCCTTCATCCACCCTTCCACAATTTCACCGCCACCACCACACTTTCTTTTCCCCTCCATTCCACCTTCAACTTGTTCTTTCTTCCACTCTTCCACAATGACACCAATTTCTTCAACCGCAATTCCCTCATCACCACGATTTTCCTTCATTTTTATTCGCTTCACTCTCACGGAATCACGGGAAGGAAATTCTTTCATTTTAACATCAACTTTCTGCTCAATCAGGGAAGCTTTTTGTAGATTCAAGAATCTAGGAGATCGTTGAGAGATGGAAATAAAGGATGTTATAAATAAGTGATGTGTATTCACTTAAGTACTGTTATAAATAAAGGATGTTAGATTCGATATGAACTTAGACATCGGAATATATGAATGAATTCTCCCAAAGTCCAAACGCTTCGGGCAGTAAGAAAACAATGAATCTCCATATGCCGGAGCATGATCATCTTGTGTTTCTATTCAACTATGCTAAAAGCTTAGATACATAAATTCAAAAAAAAACCAAAAAAAAAAAAGAAAGGAATAGCAAGCTACCTTCTTCATTATGCCTTCTAGGAAATGTGTTGTTTGGTCAAGCAAGGACAAGAAAAACTAATCACGTGCCAACCTCATCTTTATAGGGGGATGTGACGGTTATGAAACCACCATCAACAGCAATTGAAAAAGAGATTTTGGGGTTTCTTATATGAATGACCCCTTTAACCCACATAATACTCTCCAAATACAATTTAAATTAAAGATATCAAGTTGGCAAGTTACATGCTATTACAAAATTTCGAAAGCATGCCAAATATTCTCTACCGACTACAAAATAATAATTGAAACCAAATCCAACCTCCACAGGAAAACTAACATGGACAGAAAACATATACAATATGAACCAAAGATATCAAGTTGACAAATAACATGCTATTATTTCTCAAAAAAAAGTTACATGCTATTACAAAAAGCCTACAGTAACAATCTAATAAAAGAATATAACACGAATTGTCCCAAAACTATTAAAAAATAGTTGTAAAATATCATTTCCAATCATAAATATGATACATCTAGGAAATTATTTTAAATGTTATTATTCTCGTTATACTCGTTTTATCAACATTTAAATGAATATAACCAAAACTACATTTCAATTCATTTTAATCAAAGCCCAAAACCAATGAAGCACGGAAACGATACGAGTATGAGATACAACGCGTATTCAACACAGCGATAAGTCATTTATTGAAAAATATAGGATACGCATATAAAAAAAATTATATATATATATATATATTTAAAAAAATTAAAATAAAAAGACCGCTTCGAACATTTTTTTTAACAGAAATTGAATTTGTATTTATAGGAAAAATATTTACTGTAAAACCTAGATGAGTAAAATGGAAACTTCATCCTTAAAAAAATGGAAATTGCAATCGTAGGTTAACGTATAATTGAATGGACAACTGGTTAAATGCATCAACTATTAATTAAAGAAAAGAAAAAATGCATCTGCAATGAGTAATGACGGAATCATAGAAATTGTACTCTATCTATTAAAGGAGACGGGTAATTATGGAGGAGAAAATTTTATATGAAAACTAAATGAACTAGCTGTATCAGTGACATCCGAAGCATATTGGTAGCGTATCCCCGCATGTCAACGACGTATCGGAATTATTTTATTTTTTAAAAATAAATAAATCGGATACTTTGTCGATACATATTGACGGAGTATCAGGACGTATCAGCGTATCGGGGCGCATCGGACACGATACGGTAGCTATTTAAAAGATCCGTGCTTCATAGCCCACAACTAATAAAAGAATATAACGATTAATATATTCTCGTCATATTTAAATGTCATTATTCCAGCGTCAAAACGATTGTGGGTAAATAACGTAATTATCAACGTACTCACTTTTCTTCAGAGACGATAATGGTCATTACTATATTTTGAGTATAAACTATCAACAATGAAAGTAATTAACCATGTTTCTAGAACATAAAAACAAAGCTAAACATTCCCAACATGTACCATGGGACCAAAAAAGTAAATCTGGTGAATTAAAAAAAAATACTAATCATTCTGCATAAGCTCCATCAAAATTGAAACCATCAAAATCACCTCCATTGTTACGTCCAGACCTCCATTGTTAAACTCAGTCATCAAGGTAATAATAAGACCCAGCATTCTTTTGCTCTCTGTCCTCTGTTGATTCAAGTTTGTTGATCCTCAAAAACGATAACTTTGTCAGCAAGATAATTTGCCATGATGAAATCATGCTCAACGATAAAGACTGTTTTCTTTGCATGAAGAATAAACCTCAGCAAGATATGCGCTTGGCTCATCTATCAGATAGATGTCTGCAGGCTGTTTGTTGTAGAACAATAGCAACTGATTAGAAAACTATAAATACTATTTTAGTTTTAAATGAATAGATGTCTAAAGTAGCAAAAACAAACACGCAACAAAGCTCAGGGATATAGTAGAACAGTAATGGATCGTGAATTCAATTAGTATTTTGTTTGAAGTAAAATGTATTACATTAAAGAGATAGAAATAGATCAATCACAACAAATCCAATTTTCAAAAAAAAAAAAAAAAAATCAACACAGGTTTAGCCTTTAACTTGTTTCAGTTACATAATTTGAAAAAAATCCAGCTGACATCGCCAACAAATATTTGGCTTCTCAAAAGTGAGGAAAGTACTACATCTCAACCATAGAAAAAATTCTGAACCTCTTGGTCGATCAACTCTTCAATACGTAGTGGCTTCATCACATCTAATATAAACTGGGGATGAGTACATGTACCACGGATTCTTCTTTGATATAGCAAGTGTCTAACAGGTATATGGGATTCTGAGGTTTGTATGATACATTGAACTTAGGCAACTGCACGTCAGATCCACCTTCTATAGTATCGGGTTTCAACAAACCAGCCTGAATAAAGGAAGAGGGTGAATAAATATATGAAGAATTATGTGTTGTAAATATTGCTTATATTTCAAAAGTTTCTTCATATATAAATTTCCTTGGTTTAAGTGAAAAATATTTTTAGTTGGAAATCATAATTATTAATTGTAAAATTTTTATTATTAGAGTTGTAAGTTATTTCTTTTGACCGGTTCTATGCTAACAAACCATTCCTCTATTCTTTCTATGAGTCATCAAAGCATATAAACATGTTTTCATATAGTTATCCTTCTATATAATATGTTGGCAGATTTTTAGCAATTATTTTTGACTTCTTCTGTAACGTGCTAGTTAAATTAGCTTAATAGCATCCCTATATTTTTGCTATGACTGTTTCAAAGAAGCTAATTTTATGCTCCCACGTTTATTTATTATTGTGAAACGGTCATTTTTTGTAAATAGCTTATATATATTGCTTTGAGCCACACGCAAGGAGCACTACAAAAAATTATCAACATGCATACAGTACATATACTCCCTCACTTCATATTTAGAGATACACAAATTATTTTCCCTCATCCAAAATATTGAGTTTCTGGCTTACATCTCCTGATATCTTTAAGATAAATTTGAGCTGTTCTGTCACCTCCGGTTATGATTCATAACGGGGAAGAACTGTTGTATCCTGGGAGGATATGCGCTTATGAGGCGGATAAAATCCTCAAGAACAGTGACTATGTCACGCCTCAGTTAGATAATGGTTCATTGTTTTGCAGGTTACATGAGTTGTTGATAGAAGATGTTGATAGAGTTGTATCGGTGTCTAGTTATACAAAATTCCAATGACAGCTAAGTTTATTTATCTCATTTTCTTTATATTTGATTTATGTGTATATGTTTACTTTGATTATTATTTAGAGATAATTATTATGACTAAATTTTACAACATTATGCAGTTTGATAAAGAAATAATAAGACTAAAAGAATACCAGCATACGAATGAATGTTGTCTTTCCTGTCCCATTCTCACCAATTAAGAATCACAATAATCTGTGAATCTGTAAATTCTCCTTCAACTGCATGAATCCTGAAATTGCCTTGAGTTTTAGTCATGGTTGCGTATTTGAATCGAGCATATGTTTGAGCTTCCTCAGCAGTTTCCTGTGGATTCTCTGCAACCTGAACAAAACATTAGAGCAAGGTTAATTCGATAAAATTTCCTTGTTTTATTTAAAATAGATAACTGACCAGCATCTAATTTATTAAAATATTTTCATTTTGATGTGCAGAAAGTATGATTATATGAAGGTCAAATAAAAATGACACTGTACGTTCTTTCTTAAATTTTATACAAGTGACTTATACGTCCTTATTACCATGTAGGTCAGCCTTATATTCACGATTTATTAGGCCGTTTGGTGAGTAGGATAGGGAGATAGTATAGGATAAGATTATTCTATCCTATTTAAATTCCTTGTTTGGTGCATCAATAGGATATGATAAATTAAACCAATTATCAATCTTATCTTATTCACTCTTTGTTATTTCTACCCTTAGTTTTTGGTGGGCTAGCAATCTATAGGATTTTTCTGACCCTTTCACGGTTTGCTTGTATTCTTCTAGTCATAAACGACTTCTTTTCCTTCAAAAATATATTTAAATCATCAATAACTATATTTTCAAGTTCTACCTCTACATCCATCGTTGATGTTTCAAACGAAGCATGATAATCCAGAATAAGATTCCCACGTTTCCCTCAAGGTTGTGTCATACTACCATAGAAGATGCTTGTGAGATCTGAAACTTTCTAGAAACATACAATTCATGAACTCACCCAACAAATTGTTTAACAATGGTCATATTCCATGGAAGTAGTCATGTAAATGACAGGAACGAAGAAGAAGAAAAGCACAACCTTGTTACTCAACAAAAAAAAACAAGTTTTTAATTTGTCAAGTAAATATAGGATTTTTAAAAAAAAATATGTATTTGATTAAATAATATATATCTTATTATCATGCGGATATCAAGTGTCTGATAAACACATGATATGATAAAATAATGTTATCCTATTTATTATCATGTGTTCGCCAAACAAAGGATAGAATAATGTTAATAATTTTTATCCTGTCACTATTCTATCCTTATACAATTCATTATCATATCTTGTCTCTATCCTATCATACGCATCAAATTTGTAAAAAAATAAATCACTCAATTAGTTCAGGTACATCATCTAAGCGTTTAGATAATTAAATAAAAAATTATAGTGATATATGTATAAATATATATAAGTTTTACCAAAATATAAGGACTAACAATATAATTTAATCTTTTTTTAATGGCAATATAATTTAATATAATATAAATGATGCAACACAAACAGAAATAATTGTGACATGTTCATTTAAATGGGGAAATTTTCTGAGTATATTCAGAAACCAAATACCATTGGGTCAATGGATGGGAGGTAGGAGATAGATTATATGTACCTGTACCTTGAAAGTAAGAGAGACCTCTCGAAACCTAAGATTTTCCGTTGGAACAAAGCCGGACAAGAAGATATTAATTCCTTCTCTAACTGCGAAAGGGAGTGTCACAACACCATATACACCAGGTTTGCCATACAAACAGCAAATAAAGTCTGATAAGTAGTCAAAAACACTAAGATCGGGCTCAACAACAATTACAAAGCTGAAAAAAAAGAAGAGGATTTCAAATAAAATAAAATTCATGGTAAAAATTAGGGATTATTCGCTAGATTTATTCTATTATTTATTTATGTATGTTTATATGTGATTAATTGCCTCTGTGTGAATTTTGGGTTAGGATTAGTGGATTTCAGTGTTAGAAGGGTATTATGGTCATTTTAGACTCAGGATATTTTGGTCATTTTGTGAGCAAGGGTAAATTAGTAATTTTATGGTGAGGGTTATTTTCAGTGTTTCAAGTGAGAACCATTATTTTTACTAAGTTACTATTCGGTAGTGATAATTAGTTTTAGACCGGTAATTATTCGATAACTTTTAACCGTTAGTGGATAGAAACTTTGGGAGTTAGTTTATAAGTGTTGTGATCCCATTAAGACATTAAGTAGGTTAAGCCCAATTGTGTAGAGACTATATAAATATTAGTCATTAAAGAAAATAGGGTCACATAATCATTTTACAATTTTGAGAAGAGGTAGAGAGAGAAAAGGGGGAAAGAGGAAGAGAAGAGGGTTGTTGAGAATCTTGAAGAGTCAAGAGGAGTTAAGGATTATTGCTCATTGAGGTAATGGGGTTAGATTTCATTCATAGTCTCTTAGTTATAGTTTCTTCCCTAATTCTATGCATAAGTGTTTATTTTGCAAAGTGATTATTATGATTTTAATCGATGAAATTCGTGTTTATGCTTTGATGTAATGTTTGGGTATGTGAATTTGATGTTGATTGAGTTGTTGATGATGAAATTACATGCTCAAGATGTGTATATATGTATACTTTGTGTTTTCACTCAAAATTGATGAAATATAATGTTGTTGTTGATGAATTCATGATTGGTTGTTGTTGTTGTTATGAGATGTTTTTGCTTATTACTAAAATCAAAGTGATGATACTTGTAACCATAGTTGCTAGAAACTTAAAAAAAAAACAACCACCATTTAGTAGGGCATGTTTGTCCAAAAATGACAAAGCTAGTATTCCTTGTCTTTAATCTTATACAATTGTGACAAGCTAGCTTATCCAAAAAAGGAAAATATACATGTTTGTGACATCATGAAACATTATTCTTTATATGCATAATTCTCTTTATGTAAAGCCTCGTGCATACAAGATCATTATTTATTTTAGAATAATAGGATCTGTTTTGTTTTAAAAAGGCTTGTATGGGTACAGTAAATACTTAAAAGTTATTTTCACTATTATATATACAAATCTTTTTTTTAAAAAAAAAATAGGCACTTAAAAATGAAACAGTTTAAAGAAAAACCCAAACATGGGAGTCCTAAAGTTCATTTCGTACGAAATTATACTTCTGAAATCAAGTGGTGTTATTTTTTTATAAAAAAATTCAGGTGGGGAAAGTTGCTCCTCAAACAATGCTTGCATTTGTTTCATCAACTTTAGGATGGAACAAAAAATAATATACTAAGTATTATAATGATAATGACTATCTATACAGACCTTCAATTTCAGTCCATCCACAATTCCAGGACCAGAGATTATGTGAGCATTTACTATGTGAACCCAATCCAATATGTGAAAGATCCCTATGTAGATACAGATGAGGAATCTAGAAAGAAAGGGAATACAAGATTACAAGATAGTTGAGCAAACTATACCCTGCATATTGCATGGTTACTGTGTTACCAATGTCAGCAAATTTACGATCCTCAAAGATTAAGAAGTTATGTTTCTCTGCAATCTACCAATGATGATGACGGCATTTTGAGTGTGTTATTCAGTGCGCATTATACTCAAATGCAAAGGATATTCAAGTATTTGACTTAAAATTTTAAGCACTTAAGAGATATGATAACAAAGACTTCATTATGGATTAAGATAATTCCTACAACATGATTTCAAGCTGTTTATCCAAACAGGCCCATAATGAAGCATAAATAATCAATAACATATATAAATCTATATTTTTAAGGTGAAGAAGAAGTACTCACATACGGAACTGAAAGAGTGATCGGAATAGAACACCACGAATCGGTCGAAGAAGAGAGGGAAAACGAAAATTTAATAAGGGACTCAAACGGTACCGTTTTACTTCTTCTAAATGGCCCCTTAAGTTAGACATCATACTCCTAACTAAGTAGTATAATTGGAGATTTGGAAATTGAAATACCACTAATTCTCTTCTCTTTAGTTTTTTCATTTGCTTGCATGTTTTGTATAACATTTCTTCTAGGCTTGCTATTTTTTCATTTCTTTTTTACCCTTTCATCCACTTAACTCTTAAGATAATAATTTTATTTAGGTCACTTGTTATACACTCTAACTCTTTTTTGTTAGTTATTATTATGTATATACAAAAATTATAAATACAAATATATAAAAACTAAGCTTAAATGCAATTTTGGTCCCTTTGATCCCCTTTTTTCAAAACCACTTTTTTGGTGCTCCATTTAAAAAGTAACACAATTTTTTGATCCCCCTCTTCTTTTAATGATGTGGCACACTTATTGATGATATGGTGCATACTTGACATTAGTTAGTTTGAAAAAATAATTTCCATGTCATCATTCTTACAATTAATATTATTATTTGTTTTTATTTATAAATTAACAATTAAAAATTATTGTTTTTTTATGCTGATTAAAAATTATTGTTGGTAATTGAAAAAAAAACACATTCATCATCGTCATCAAATCTAGATATGAACCCACCACCATCATCATCCAATGAAGAAAATTATGATTCAAAATTGAGATTTTTGGGTGAATTATTTGATTAGAGATAAGCGGAGGTGGAGAGGTGGTGATTGAAATTCATTGTGTTTAATTCATTAAGTTTAACTTTTTATTTATTTAAATCACAACATTTTTATCTATCTTTCTCATTTTTTACCTCATGAAGTAGTGAAAAGAAACTCTTTTAATCTATTCACTTAGATTTCGTGATTTTAGCCTCATGTTTTTTTTAATAGTTTGATATTTGATAAACTTCCGATATTTCTTTTGTTTTTGAAAGATTGTGATATATTTTTGCTGTCTTTTTTTTTTCGACATTTTCTTTTGTCTTGTTAGCTTATTATATATCTTTAGATAATAAATTGTAGATGCTTTAATGATAATTTCTATATTGTGTATGAACTCATTTGTTACATATTTTGATTTAATTGTATTATCTTTATTTTTATTTTGTTTTTACACTTTTTGCATTATATGTGTAAATTTTTCAATTATTATTTGTTAGTATTTTCTAAAATTGATGAACCAACCTGCCATAAAACGTGACTGACATGCAATTTTCAATGTTAGACAGATTAATGATAAGATTAAGACGGTACAAAACTGATTGACTCAATTTACCATCCTTAAGTATAATGTTGTGTCGTTTTTATTTTTTTTAAATAATTACTACCTCCATCTCTATATATAAGACCATTTTGCCAAAAACACGGGAATTAAGATAGTGGATATTTTTATTAAAGTTGTGTGTAATCACTATTGTTTGTAATTAAAGAAAAAGATGTATAATAAATAGGGGCATGTATGTAAAAAAATAATTAATGTAGTTGAAAATAGCAAAAGAAAAGGGAAGAAAAAAAAAATCTCAAATCATTACATATATCAGAGATAGAGATCCTGGGAACCGTCAATTAAAGAAAACGAAAAAAATGAACTAAGCATTAAACCCATGATTAAGGGTGTGTTTGTTTCAAGTTATATTTGTTGATTCCCGGAAATACAATGATAGAAATATATATGCATATGTTTGTTACAAGTTTACTAAATTTTATTCGCAGATATAAAATGTTCCTGGGAATAGAAAACATTTCCCAAGAAAAAGGGTGGGAATAAAGTTCTCATTGAGATGTGAATAAATTCTTATATAGTTACTTATTATAATCCCTATTTTTATGGTTTTAAGGAATATCATAAAGTTAACTAAACATATTTTTCCCAAATACTTTGGAATAAAATTCTCATCTTTATATTCCAATGAACCCTTTTTTTATTCAATAGTTTAAATGAGTTGAATTTTATTGATTGCCAGAAAAAGGGTAAGCGTTGATTGATTGAGATATTTAGATCATACACATCAAAAAAGTTTTTGCGATGATAATAAAAGTTAAACTCACATTTTTATTAAGTATGAGTCAATATCTTATCAATTAAACCAAGAGTTGTTGACAGCCACTTTCGATGGGAACTTATACGTTGGTATATGAATTCTCCAAAAATCCAAGTGCTTGGGACACTAATAAAACAACGAATCTCCATGTGCCGGAGCATGTGTTCGGAATTATCATCTTGTGTTTCTATTCAACTATGCTAAAAGCTTAGATACATACATTCAAAAAGAAACAAAAAAAGGAATAGAAAGCTACCTTCTTCTTCATTATGCATTCTAGGAAATGTGTTGTCTGGTCAAGGACAAGCAAAACTAATCACGTCCCAACCTCATCCTCTCCTCTTTCTTATTATTATCTTATGGGTAGTGTTAACTTGTGTCCTTGGAGCACATGTTAAGAAACCTAAAAAAAGAAATATTTTATAAAATTTTGTGCATTCAACTCATTAAAAAGCTAAAGATTAAATGTAATACACACATTCCAATGAATTATTTCTATGTTTGTTTCATTAACTTGTGTCTTAAGGGCACAATTAACATTTCCCTTATCTTATTTATCTTTCAATTATTGTAGAATACACCTAGTCACTTTGACTTCCAGCAGGATAATGTTTCCATAATTTGTTTACTCTCCTTTTTTTTAATAGACGAATCAATAATTATCATTGAAACTCGCTTACGCAAGATTTTAAGTTTAAATCTCCATGAGGGTGTTAATCTACTTATAGGAACATTGCTAGTTGAATTTGACTTTAGAGACTTATTTACTCTCCTTATAATTTTTTTAGGGGAGCCAAGACATATTTTATTCACCATAAGTAAATAGAGGCACATTTTACTTTGTCCCATTTCTAAGATGCATTAATTACTTTTTCACAAAAATACTTTTAATAAATGGAAAGAATTATCAACCAATACTTCTCTCACTTGATATAATTGAATTAGTAATAATTTTGAAAACATAATATACATTGTTATAAATTTAATGTGAAAACTACATTTCTTAATTCTTGTATACTCCTTATTGATCAATGTGGTCTTATATCATGTGGCAATTGGTATGAATCAATACTTCAATGCTGTACAGTGTACACCCACCTTAATTTATTCCATGGTATGATGATGTTTCATTCACACATGAAGGGTCAATGTCTTTAGTTTTCAGCCAGTCACTAGAACTTCAGGACAATCAGAAAGTTTTAATTTTCAGCTACCTTTCCATTGATTAAATAACCGAAAATGATAAATTAAAATGAATAACATCTTGGCAAATTGATCAGAAGTTAGCGCGCACATATATATACACAGAGAGTACTCCAATTAGTAGTAGGTGGGATCCATACACAAAGTTTGATTCCACCTTCCACCACACTTTGATCATCATTTTGGGTCATGCGTAGCATTGCACAACAAACCGACATAAAAAGGTATACTTTACAACATTCTAATTCCTATCTCTATCTCATGCAAGCTAATCTAAATAAATACCAACTTGCGACATAACTGATAGATATTTAAGTATTTTAACCATTTGTTTCTTAGACTCTTAACAAATTTATGTCGACAAAGTTCACTCTATTAAATAAAACTCAATTATTTCAAAAAATTAGTCTTAATACGCGCGACATATATATCCATTTGTCCACATTATTTCAGTACTTCATATTGTTAAGACTTGAGTCCATGAAAAAAGTTCAATTTGTCCACACACAAAAACTAACATAATCATTAACCAATATTTCAGTTAATTGTTATGCGTTTCACATTATTTCACACTGTATATTGTTAAGACTTGAGTCCATGAAAAAAGTTCAACCCAAAAAAATAGTTTGTTAGATGAGAGAATCTCAACAACGTCTAAGTTTTTTTTTTTTTTTGAAGTAAACATCTAAGTATTTATTGAATACTATTATTTATTTAATGCAGAACTCTTAATATGTTTTATCAAGATTGATTCAATAGTAACCATTTTCATTTTATAGCATCTTCACTCCCATATCAATACTGGGCACAATCAACAAAATAGTTTTTCTTTGGCTCAACAAAATAGTTTTTCTTTGGCTCAACTTTACGAGAGCACCAATGTACACATATTTGGGCCATAATACATATTCGCAATAATAATATAGCAATAATACTAAATATGAATTAACAAACCACCAGAGTAGTAATCAATGTATTTATAGTTGACACATCTATAGATACGGAAGAGTTATAGCTGTTGAAAATATCTTTAATTAAGCATTTTCATAATACTAACAAACTAATGATAAGCATAGAATATATTCCATTTTCGTCCTCAATCTTAACAACACGTCCTCTCATTAATTCTCAATCCAATAAAATACATATAAAAATCATTCCCCTACATTATTTATAGGTGATCAAAGATTTTCGTCTAATGTAAAATATTAGATCGCGTATCAAGATTGGGGACGAAAATTGTACTGGTAGTAATTTATTACTACTATATGAGTAATTTAATTAACAGTAATAACTCTAAATCCAAGACAATCATAAACAATTTGTAAGTTTGAATTCACAATGAATTTGTTAGAATCAATATGAGTAATCTTGATTCTCACAATTTCATCGTGATATCAAACATGGAAGGTATTCGGTCAGCATGGAAGCACTTTGTAAATAACTACGAAACAAGGAAGAATAGCTCTTGGATTGAAAACAGTTAAATCTTCAAGATTCGAGTAACTCCCAGCATTCCCTGCAATAGAATCAAAACACACCATTTCCTCCTCCGACACCACCGGTGCACCTTCCTCCGCCACACGCTTCATTTTCCCGGCAATCACGCGGCACACCAGCATTGCCCTTCTAGAATCTTCTCCAACCGAATTGTCATGGGCCCTACCACTACTAGCATTGGTCTTCACTCCACCTTTCTTTTGAAAACCGTACCGGATGATGTTGCAAACTCCGCATCCAGGCACGGCGCAAAGAGCGGAGGAACCACTTGCACCGAGTGCACACGATAGCGATGTGCTGTGGAAACGGAGGAGTTCGTTGCCATCTGCCGCACACCGGGGATTTTTCTTGGTGGTGTTGGATGCACGGGATTTTACCGCGTCTCTGCATTCCTCGAACCGTTGGATTGTTCGTTGTGTGTTGTGGACTTTTAGTATCCGTTCAATCTTGCACATTGGAGTCTCTCTCTTTAACCAGCTAGATTTGAAGATTATCTCTACTATGTTCCTACCTGAATCCTCTGGACCCAGCTCCGAAACTGTTTAACAAGTACAATTCTTACAAATTAGTAAGTTATATACATACCAAGAAAATAAAAATATTCCTAAGAATCTATAAGTATATACTTATGAGCATGCATAAAAAAATTTGGATTGAGAATATACAAGAGAAAATTAGACATGCATTTGTCTGTGTAAATTAGTTTTAAACTTACGATCATGAGTTTTTGTTGGATGTGAACGTAAAACTATTTTATTTGACAATACATCTCCATTAAACTCTATACATAATTAAGTTTCTAAAAAACTCTATAAATATACTAGTAGGAAATTATAAAAATGAGATATATTTTATTTAAATGTCAAAAGCAGATTAAATTGTTTTGATGGAGTGATACCTTTATGGAGTACTAATAATAATGGTATATCCCTCTCGATAAAAAAAAATAAATACAAATAATATTCTGAAGATGACAAGTACAATTGAGATGATATTTTTTCAGCTATTGATTCATCTTGCATGAAAAGCATCCTGAAAATAGATTAGATTCCTAGTCCTACAACTTGGCTACCTTGGTTTGAATTTCTATATGGAGAAGTACCTACATTTAATAGTGTCAACTTAATTAATGTAGTGTGTGACTAATGATAACTTTCAATGGAAGAGAGTGTTGGTCAAAATAAAATATTAGTTTTCTATCGCATGATATGGAAATTTTCTATTGTGGTAGTGTATTTGTGATTTACAATTGATGTCAGTTTCTTATATGTGTCATGGGGTGGTGTGGATGGAGTCCAGAAATCAAGAGTTGTCACGTTGTGGAGGCAGGTCATTAATATATCTTACACCATACAGCTGTGAATGTGATATCTCGTACGTATAATAAGACTCTTAAACAAGGAACTATTTTTTTTTTTGGGTGAATGAAACAGGGAGCTACTTGTGTACGTATATGCCTCACAACAAATGCACTTGTTTTGGTGGGTGCATCAGTGATAAATTGTGAATGAATCGGTGATGCTGATGCATGACTATTGAATATAACTACACTATTTTTTATATACTATTCTCGAGTATTATTTATATACTAACTACACTAATTGTTTGTGACACTGACACCCACATGAATTAGTAGAACATATTTGAACTTCAACCAACGAGTATTATTTATATACTTTTTTTTATAAGTAAATATTTTTCAATTAGAATATAAGAGGTACTAATCCGGTTAAAAATAATTTATAGTTAGACATCCCAAAGGGCTAACCAATCCAACAGCTCGAAATGAAAAACCAAGAACAAGATAACTAGAAAACAAACAGTACTTGTAAAGCAACTAATACTAGTACTAAGATAATGACATGCACGGATTGTGGTCCTTTTTCCCCTCCTTGGTTTCAAATTTCGAAGATGCTACACATGATTCAATTTTAGCACAAAGGGAATTAGACCCATAAAGATATTTTTGATGAGATAGACACAACAACTAGCTAGCTATATGGTTGAACAAAATCACCAGATCTAAATTCTTGTTACCGTGCATTAATTGGAATACAAGTTTTCATTTGATCAATAAAAGAAAACTATTACTGCAGTCATTTATGGAAATTGAGAGTTAATTAATATGTTGGCAAAAAGTGTGAAAACAATATTAGCTTTGCTAGTAGTGGTCCATATATTTCACATAGTAAATGCGATACGAAAGGAATAACGTTTTTGCATGTTTTCGTCTTAAAGAAAAAGGAAAAAGTAGATAAGAAAAATAAGAGTGAAATGATAAAAAGAGATAAGAAAGAACAAAAATTAATGCAAAGAACAAAAGAGAATACCTGCATGTCGAACAGCTTGATGAAGTTCCAAGCTTTCAATCTTAGGGAAGACCTCTCCACATTGATCACAACGACACAATGTGCTCCTTGGAATTGGTAGCCTGAGTTGCAATCACACACACAATATATATTCATTAGTTTCGCTCTCAATGACTATGCAAAAAAATAATACAGAAATTAAGCTAATTAATTAATTTTCATAGGTATAGTATCACAATCGATCCTTTAGAATGAATTTTTTTTTTTTGTTTGTTTTGTTTAATGTAAGTTTTTTTTTTGTGGTGGCTGGGATTTGAATCCTAGAAGAATGAAATATATATGAAAAGACTTAAAAAGCAAATACATCCAACTTTTTAAGTTTTTTTTCTTCTTATATTTAATTTCGAAGTATGTTGAATAAAGTTTATGTACAAATAATTGTATAGAAAAATGAACAACTAAAACAATCTAACATTATTACGAGTATTCTTGTATAGTATTAAAAGTTATGATTGAAAAATGTGGTTGGGAGAAAATAACTCACTATAATTGAATGGTAAAGTTTTTTCCAGTAGATTACTCATAAAATAAGATATTGGATACTTCACACCAATAATATTGTTAAGAAAAAATATATTATCAAAAATTGATTGTATTTACCAATATTTCCAAAAATCTTCAAACAATTGCTACAATAATTGTGAGTACTTTGACCATATATCAAATTTTAAAAAACTATCTAATTCAATAGTTTTCCTAAATAAATATAATTATAAATTTTTAAAAAGACTTTTTCAACAAAAACTGAAAAACATTAATGAATGATTAATTATTATAATCTAGAATTGAGTGAAAACAGAGAAAAAAACATTATGTTAACCTGCTAGGGTCAACGATCATGTGACATTCATAACATCCAGATAGCTTCCTAAACTGCATTCCTCTTGAAGATGTGTAGTTTCCTCCACCGTTGGATGATTTCCCAGAACATGATGCAGAACGAGTTGTTGATGATGATGATGAAGCAGTGATAGGTTTTCTTTTGAGTAAACTTGTTTCTTGACCCAAGATACTACTCTCTGGTGATGAATTATCAGACCTATGAACAACTCTAGTGTTTCCATGAACAACATCTCTGAAGCTACAAATGGAGCTACAAGAAGAACCTAATTTTGAGTAACCATTATTGTTGTTTGGTTTTGAAGGATCATGAACTCTTGAACCTTCGATCTGTTTGCATGTTAGGATGTTTTTTATTTGGTCCCATGAAGAAGGTGGTTTTTGTTTTGGTTTTGGTTTTTGTTTCTGTTGTTGTTGGTTCTTTTGTTTGTGTTTTGGGAGTGCTTTTTTGGTTTTAGGGTGGGATTGTTCAGGCAAGGAATTAAGAAGAGCCATTAGGAAAATAGCTAGAATGGAAGTAGTAATGCAAAATGTACTCTCTCTTTCATGGGAGAGAGAGAGAGAGAGAGAGGTTGAAGAAAAGGTTGGTTCTCTATTCCATTTTCAACAAATTTTTGAAGGAGTTTGTGTAAATGATACAAATGAGAGAGGATGCCAGATGTGTCATAAATGAGGATGCAGAGTGATGTTTGTGGTGGGACAGGGTCTTAATTCATTAATGTTTTTTCAAACATAGTTTAATGCATTATTATTTTTTTATAATGATATTCAAATACTACTCCCTTAGTTTATAATTGAACATTTTGTTTATTCACACATATTAAAAAGTGTATAAACAAAAGAGGGAAAAATGATTTTAATTGTTTTGTCAACTATTAGTGTATTCTGCATTATCATAAATGTAAAGCAGAATATATTCAATTGTGAGGAATGAAAGTAATATTAATTAAAGTTACAATTAGAAAAAAGTAATTAATATTGTATTAAGAGTGAAATAGATCAATTTTTTGGGACAATACTTTTTTTTTGCAAATGACTCACTTATTATGGAACAGAGAAAGTAGTAATTTTTTTTACGACTACTTCGCCACATAATATGTGTCCTCTTTTTTATTTTTCTTTTTCTCAAATTATTTGTCAATTTTATAATATCAATACAACATTTATTATTATTTTTCACTAACATATTCTTATTTATTGCAGTTCAATCAATTAACCATTTCATTAACTATAATTAATAAGATGTTTTAGTAAATTAAACAAATTTTACCTTTAAAATCAACACAAATAATCTTTTTTTTTAATAACCGTATTAAAGACACCTAGTTTGAGATGAAGTGAAAACTTTGTATCTGGATTTCATCGTAATGGGAAGCTTCTGAAAGGTATCAATAGTACTTTTATTACTCTCATTTCGAAAAAAGAGCGTCCCCTGAATTTGAATGACTACCGGCTCATATCTTTAGTGGGGGGTTTGTATAAAGTGTCGGCTAAAATGTTGGCAAATCGTTTGAGAATTGTTATTGGTAATGTAATATCTGAGATACAGTCTGCTTTTGTTAAGGGTAGACAAATCTTGGATGGTATTTTGGTGGTAAATAAAGTGGTGGATGAGGCAAAAAAATTAAAGAAAAATCTACTCCTTTTTAAGGTTGATTTTGTGAAAAAGTGTGATTCGGTGGATTGGAACTTTTTGGATGATGTGATGTGCAAAATGTCATTTCCGCGCTTGTGGAGGAAATGGATGAAAGAATGTGTAACTACGGCAACGACGACAATTTTGGTAAATGTAAGTCTCATAGAAGAGTTCTCCTTGGCTAGAGGTTTGAAGCAAGGGGACCCTCTGTTGCCTTTTTTATTTCTTTTGGCAGTGGAGGGTTTTCATGTGATGATGGAGACTATGGTCAATAATAATATTTTTACCGGCTATCAAGTGGGTCGGGAAAGGAGTCTATCGATATCCCACCTTCAGTTTGTTGATGATACGTTAATTTTGGGTAATAAGAGTTGGGCGAATGTCAGAGTGATGCAATCTGTTTTGCATCTCTTTGCGACTATGTCTGACCATAAAGTGAATTTTCATAAAAGTGAGTTGGTGGGGGTGAATGTGAATAGATCTTGGCTTCTTGAAGCGACGGAGGTTCTAAACTGTAGAGTGGTACCTTTGCTTATTGTGTACCTTGGCCTTCCGGTGGGGGATGATTTTCGTCGTTTGAAGTTTTGGGAGCCTGTTAGTATGCATATTAAATCTCCTCTGTCCAGTTGAAAGAGTAAATATTTATCGTTTGGTGGTCGTCTCGTTCTTCTAAAGTCTATCATGACCTCATCACTTGTCTACGCCCTTTCCTTCTTCAAATCTCCCTCAGGTATCATCTCTTCATCGAAACTTTTTATTCGCTTTTTTGGAGGGATGTGAGGATAATAGGAAAATTTCTTGGATTGATCAAAATACTATTTGTTTGGAGAAGGAGGTTGGTGGTAAAGAGAATTAGGGAGTTTAATTTAGCTTTGTTGGGGAAATGGTGTTAGAGGTTGGTGACAGAGAGACATGATTTATGGTTTAATGTCTTGGGCGCTAGGTATGGGTTAGTGGAGGGCTGAATTCAGGCAGGGGGAAGGGAGGGGTCGACGTGGTGGAAGGAAATTGCAAATATGCGAGATGGTGTTGGTTCGGTGGTGGGTACTTGGTTTTCTAATAACATTTGTTTAAAGGTTGGAAATGGTGCATGTACTTTATTTTGGTTTGATAGGTGGGTCGGTGAGGTTCCCTTGCAGGTCCGTTTACGTCGGTTATCTGATTTGTCTGAAAATAAATTTTTAATCATTGCACAATGTTTCAGTTGGGATGGGATGAGGGAGGGGAGACGTGGAAGTGGAGAAGGAGATTGAAGGTCTAGGAGGAGGAGCACGTAGTGGAGTGCAGGTTATTGCTTATAACGGTTGCGTTGCAGGTGAATATTAATGATGTCTGGTCCTGGGTTCCTGATTCAGTCGTAGGTTATATGGTGTGTGGGGCATACCACTCTTTGTTGGCCGAGTTTGCACCCCATGCCCTCTACACCTTCAGCTGATGCACTAGTGTCTTGGGAATTATGTCCTGCTTATGGTTTCAGTCTTTGCTTGGCGGCTTTTCTGTGATAGATTGCCTACGAAGGACAATTTATATCGGAGAAGGATCATTCAGGAAGACGTGCAGTTGCGTGTCTTTGGTTGCGGGATGATTGAATCGGCGTATCACATATTCTTGCATTGTGATGTTTTTGATCAGGTTTGGCATGTGGTTCATCACTGGTTAGGTGTTTCCTTGGTAAACCCTTTAACCATCTCAGAACATTATCTTCAGTTCGGTTTTTCTTCAGGTATTGCTTAATCTCGGTGCTCATTTATGTATTTAATGTGGTTTGCAAGCACGTGGGTAATTTGGAAGGAAATGAATGTTAGAATGTTCCGTGCAAAAGAAAGCACTCCTTTTCAGCTTTTGGAAAACATCAAGCTACTTTCCTTCTCTTGATTTAAAGCTTATTTTGTTGCATTTTATTATAATTTTTATGACTGGTGCCAGAATCCCTTTTACTGTTTGGGTATTGGTTAACCGTTATGTTGTCAGTATCATGTCCGGTGAAACACTGATGTAATTATTGTCTATTTCTTCGGCACACCTTGTGCTGGAGGGATAACTTTGTGGTATTAATATATTCCATTTTGATTTCTTCAAAAAATGTGGTTAATTAAGTTGAGTAGATGATAAATACAATTCCCGGTCAGAATTATAATAAACTTCTCTCTATTTGACTTTTATTTATGCAATTCTTAATATAACTTAAAAAAATTTTAAAAAAAAGGGACAAAAATATATTTAACCTAAAAATAAATAAATAGATAAAAAAAATGTCAAATGTTTAAGTCTAAATTTTGGAGCAAATTCATTTTACTTTTAAACTTTCTTTTGCTTATATATAGAAGTTGAAATTAATAATTTTTTTCACACAAAAATTAAGAACTTGAAACTTAAAAGTGGACTAAGAGAGTTTTGAAATTTAAAATGTGATAAATGTTACACTGAATTCTGTAATATTATTGTTCATCGTTTCTCATTCTACATCTTGACTACGTGGGGTGTCTTATGAGTCATGTCTGGTCGTTCAACCAAAACACTTTCATCAGATGGCTCTGATTTTTTAGTTGGGAAGGTATGGCCTACTGCTCCAAGGTGATCAAAGAACAAACCAGTAGACTCTTTGCAACCTATCCATTATTCATTTAGATATTTATTTGAGTTTTGTATCTTCTATTTTAAATTTTTTTTTTCTCTCTTTAAACTGTTTTTATGATGTAACACTCGTGTTATTTTTCAGCTATTTTCAAACACATTTTTTTTCGACATTTATGATGTAACACTCGTGTTATTTTTCAGCTATTTTTAAACACATTTTTTTTCGACATGTCTGTTGAGAAATCAAATTGATATACTATTTCAATTAACTACTTGTCTCTGTACTTGATCATAAAAAACTAATGACCTTATAAATGATAAATGACATACGAAGAAAAGTTAAAGGACCGGTAAATATTTGTAACAAAAATAAATGAATTAGAAATATTACTTTTACAGTTCGTAAATATATAAGCATTTTTATATTTGATTTTTTTTATATGTAATGAAGTGGAAATATCACTATAAACTCACAGCGTTCAAAATGAATGATCCAAAATTACGAAATTCAAAATACTACGAAATATATACAATCTAACAACGTTGGTTTACCGACCGTTTGTGCTAAGCCTTATGGATTTTATATATCTTTTTTTATAAGACTTGTTTTAATTACATCATGCATTAACTCATTTTTTTTTTTTACAAAATTACACTTATTTCCTCCTAAGAAATTATGCTTATTTATTTTATGGATGTACATAATATAAACCTTAAAATATGTCTAAATGCGAACCATCGTAATTATGCAAAAAAGAATCCTAGTTGAGAGTTATTCGTTGAATCTTAGTTAACTTTCATGTTAGACAACAGTAATATACATTATTGATTGGATGAAAAAAGCACATCTACAAGACTACAACCACATGCTTAGTTTAGCCAAAAGGCTAAAGTTTCTACGCAAAACATTATTGTTCTACGACAACAATTCACTATAGGACAGCCAAATATAGGAGAAAAAATGCATGCAAATTAAATGGGGCCATTGCACAACATCCATATACTTTGATCATCACCATTTCTTCATGGAGTATTTATCATTCTTCTCTTTTAGTTGTTTTTTGGATTTCCCTAGATATATAAACACCTCTCTAGTTCGGAAGTTGGATTATGATGGACGGGTTATTAATTTATCTGGAATTATGCCAAAGAAAGTAGTAATTTATTTTTAAAACTCGATATCTGATTTAAAGAGCGATTAATTTGAGGGGTTTAATTCCACCATCTACCTGTTGAGACCCCGTTTCAAGTATGAGCTAAAAGTCTCTCGTTAATTAATGTATAATCAAGACGGATCATATACTTGATGAATTAATGTTAAAGTTGCGATGTTTAACTTTCTTGTGTGATTGCTCTTTGACTAAATATGATAATTTCTTGGGTTTTTTTTCACCAATCAACAATGATATTAGAGTTGATGGTTTGACCATCTCCTTTTGTTAGGATGTGATGTCCAAATTTTTAACTATATGTTTTTGTCTTTCTCTTTCATAAATTGGGGAAGGAATTGTTTTTTATTAATTCAAGCGTCTTTTTTTTTAATCGGCAAAATTTATTCTCGTCAAGATTGTACTAAAAGCAGAACAACACGCGGAAGAAAAAAAAAATGAACAAATACACCAGTGCCGTATATATGCAGAACACAACAAACAACAGGACCCATAACACTACAAGCGTCCTTATTAATTCAAGTGTCGTTAATAGTCTTTTTTACAATGATATTTATCAGAAATTGAACTTGTATCTTGAAGTTACAAAGCTAATTTTACTAATGAGTTAACACCTCAAGTGTAATATTTAGCTATGTTTGGTTTACACAGACATGAATGGTGCAATAATCCATGTGCTTTTTTTAAAATTAATCAATGTCACTAAGATAATCCATGTGCTATCTTATTAGTGTAGAGATTTACGTTTTCTTTTATTAATTAATTTGCAGGAGCTGGTCGCTCGATCTCAAAAACGGGCCGGGGAAGAAAAGCTAATTAACCATAATTTAACTAAGATGTACTAATAAACTTTGACTTGCAAATATTATTGTTTTTTGTACAACAAATAGTACTATTTTTAGTGCAAATCACGAGTCAAGGATGGAAACTCACCTCACCTTAATTAATCTAAGTCATACAAAATTTAGATAAAAATGCTTTATTGTGACTAGAAAATTTGTATGTCTGACCAAGACTTTTTTCAATATCTATTCTCTAAATTCATAGCACATATAGACAGACAATCTTCTTGTTCCGATGAGAATTGTTTCAAAAACAAACCTTTGGCAAATGTGAAACCTGCACGATATATTAGAGTATATAACTAGATGAACAAAAGCGCAAACAAAGGCACTAGAATCGGATGTGTTAATTTCTAGGAAGCGGTTGCTACACATTAAGCAAATAAAAAAAATATGACTTGTTGATTTATATCTACATTAACTTGACTCAAGCTTTTTTTTTTTTAGATGTGTACAAATTTGACTAGGTATTCTCACTTGTCGTTGAAGCGATTAATTAGTTGAGTTTAATTTACATATTCATACGTCTAATGATGTGTTATCACATCAATTAAGGTAATACTATAACAAGAAATCATGTGTATTTAGTCTAGTGTTATTTTCATCTATCAATAACTTTCCTTTTAAACAACATAAAATTTAAAGTTTTTTTTCTATTATTTTACAGAAAACTGAGACCAGTCCAATATATTTTCTAATATTAATTTAATTTTACAAGTTGCAAAACAATATCACTATCTAACGGGGCCAAGATTCGTAAAACAAACTAAAATCATATAAGCGAAGACAAGAAGGTATCATCATGAAAGAATAAGCATCCATATGGCAATTTGTGCCTTCCAACTATTACCCCGTTTATGTCTTGAAGGAGATATTTGACTAGCAAGTAGTGTACAAGTACATGCTTGAAATAGCATGCAAATGCATGTTCTTCTTCTCATATGTCACATCCCATCAATATCTTAAGATTCAACTTACAAAGCAGAAAAGGTTGAGAAATCAATTAAGATAGTAATTAGTGAAGGGAAACCAAACAACATATGGAATCAAGTATGAGAGTCGTTATATTAAATCAGACAATATGGATTTGGCCAACCATACAATAAGCTAATTTTATAATTAAAAATTAGTTTAACAACTACAACACTGGGATATCATCCGTTTGCTCACCTATTAAACTATATATTTGACGTACAAGAGTTTTTTTAGCTATACATTATTTACACTAATCAGGAGTTGGTTGTATTGTAGTGACCATAAAAGTCTCATTGTATTAATTATTTGATGTAATCATCTTTTTTATTCAATCAATACAAAATATTTTCAGTTTAATCATTTAATCTCTTCCAAGCCCTCTATCAAGATTCCTAACACATTCCTAAAAAAAATCAAGATTCCTAACACTATCTACAATCTCTATTTTGTTGAGAAATGAATCGATAGTTTCTCCCATTTGTGAAACTTAAAATAGGCATTAGTGAAAACGTAAAAAATGGACGGGAATAATATAAAGAAATCTTTCGGCGGGAAAAACCTTTTCAACGTGTGTAATGAAAAATGATAATTGAAATACTAGAACTTCATTCTTAAGGAATATTGCTACGATTTTCTTTCATAAATAAACATTATATGAAGCTCTCTAGTTTTCCCACTCTTTCTTTCTTGAGCAAGAATCTATTGTGCAAAGTTGTGTTTTTTGCATCTTGTTGTTGTGTTGCACTTGCCCAATATATTCTTTATAAGAAAAAAAGGCCTCCACCGTTGTACCTAAAGAAAAACGGTCCACGCCGATTAATAAGAAGTGGGCTTAAATATGACTAGTTTCTATCTCTTGAGAATACAACGTAAAAAAAATCCTTTGAGAAATTCTTTTCCCTCAAATACATCTGACGCTCCCTTGTGAAATTCGTAATAATGCACTTTGATTTTGGATTTTAAATTTTGAAGTGTCTTTCTCAATCATTTAGAAAAGAAAATTTTTTGCCACGTTCAATTTAGTTAGAGTTGAATCATTGCTAATTGTTGTTTCGGGATTTTTCCACGTTTGTATTCTAGAATCTAAACAGCCAAAAAATCATTTTTACACTTTCAAATTTTAGAACCCAAACTCTATCTATTTCGAACTCCTCTTGTGACGAAAATGTTTTTTGTTTTTTTTTTACACATTTAGATTCTAGAATTCAAACAACAAAAAAGTCATTTTTACTCATCCAGATTTTAAATCCAAAAACACCATTTAAATGTTTTGAACCCCCTTTTGTGACAAAATACAATTTTTTAATATTTTTATCCTTTACATAGTTCGGATTCTAAATTTCAAATATTGAGTCAAATTTTTTGAAGGAGGGTGGGAAGGGGGAATTTCACACATCTCTTAAGCAAGTAGAAGCCTATTTTTCAATAAACTTTTCATCTATCTATGATTTCACCATTTATCTATTAAACATTTGATTGGGTCATCTATTTTGCTTATCTATTTAACTTTCTTAAATCTCGAATATTAATACTTTGATCTATTACCCAATATTACATATCAAACTCCAAATACTATGTGTTTAAGTTGCTTTAAAATACGATTGATTATAAATGAGAATTGGACACATATTTTGGAAGAAAAGAGATTTTAAGGAGATACACTAATGACTTACGTTGTTCATTCTGGTGGGGACATAGAGACCATTGCCTATAAAGAAGGTTGTAAACAAATGATATTATGTGCAAAGTTTCCTAATAATGATATAAGGACTTTTGGTATAAAGAAGAATCAAGAGTGTGTCTATTTCAAGTTATCTTTGCAAATTTCAAGGAATAAAAGAATATAATTTATGCATTCATATGTTTGTTATGAATTTATTAAACTTTATTTTTAGGTATACACGATTCATGAGACAAAATAATTCATATGAATAACATACTTAGAAATATAAACATGAAAATTTGATTCTTAAGTATTTTTTATAACATTGTGTATGATACATAATTGACATTTCTAGAAAAATTGGATGGTATATATATATATTTATTTTTTTATAAAAAATATGTATATAATTTCATGAAAATTCTAGAAGTTACGGAAGTTATCCTATCCTTGGAGATTTTTTTTTCTCTCTCAATCTTGTAACAAACATAAGTATAGTCATTTCCATAGCTATGTATTCTTATGGATCGAGATTTGATGTTGTAGCAAATGCACGCAGTTTTCAATCTCAGTCGTTCATTTAAGATCGAACGGTCAAAATTGAAAACGGTAAAATGATTATGACCGTACAATTATGATCGGACAATATAGATGCTTTAAAGCACCCTGCTGTTACAAAAGAAAATTTGCTTCCGTAGGGATGCAATTCTTAGACATGAAACAAACACCTAAAAAGTGGGAAAAAGTTTAGATGAAGATGGAGATCATAAATTCATGTGTAGACTAGTACTAATCTCTGTCATACAAGCGTCATCAAATTTTATATTACATGCATTTAGGAATAAAACTCTTTAGATAATGAATGTTAGTTCAATTGATAACAAGTTGAGCTCATATTTAACAAATGCATAAGTTTAACTCTCATGCAATCCTATTTGTCTAAACTTATAAATAAAATATTTATTTATAAAATAAACAAAAGGGAAATATTTTATAAAATATTTTAAAGACTATTTCTAGTTACATCCCAGTAAATCTTTGTCGAGTAAATAGATAATTACCTTTGAAATTGTAAGTTTTGTTAATTACTCATCCATCATATTAACAAAACTTTAATTACCTCTTAAAATTACACAAGGTTAATCAATTTATCTTATCCGTGAAATTCTTCCGTTAGTGTGTGGGGTAATTAATCGAAACCCTGAAGACATTCAAGTCCAGACCGCGCATTCATCACCTCCATCTACTGTTTTGTTTCTTCAAGCGCACCTCTTTCAATTCGAGTAAGAAAGCTGTGTTTTTCTGGCTAGATTCGATTATGTTTGATTTTTCCTTTGGGTTCAATTATGTTCAATGTTTAATGAGTTCGGTATTATGAAAAAAAATTAGTTAATTTTGGGGGTGTGGGTAAAAAAATTATATTTTAAAATTGTACCCTAGTTTGAGCCTTGAGGGTTTATGGTCTCTATGAGCAAATATAACTGGCGGCGGTTAAGAAAGTGTTTGATTTCATCATCATTGTTTTTCAATTTTGAATCTCTCTGGTCACTCACTGCAATCTCTATCTATCATCTTATTATATTGAGAGAATAGTATTGAATTCAGGATCGAGAAAAATGTGTTCAAGTGAAAACAATAAGAAAAGAGTGACATGGGAAGGTTGTAGCGTCTTGCTTGATATCAACGATGGTGATCGTCTTGTTTTCGCTCGTCTTTCTCCTGCAGCGTCAGTTTCTTTTTCATCCTTAATTTAATATAATATAATATAATATATTTCTAATCAATTTATGAATGTGAATATTGAATTATAATAGTAACTAACTTCTCAGGAAATTGAAGATTGGAAATAAGAATTGCTCACTGCAGCCATTGATCGGTTGTCCATTCGGTACTGTTTTTCAACTTGACTCTTCTTCCGATGGCGCTCCTTTTCTATCTCCCTTTCAACCTAATGGTATGATACCTGATACAACACTTACACGAATGATTATTTGAGAAAATAGTATAGAATTGATTGTTTGTAATTAAATTGGTCGAAACATGCCTTTGAGGTGAAAGATTGTTATTACATACAGTCTGTTTGGATTGGTTTATTTGAGTTTATCTGCTAACATGAGTTTTGTGAGACTGTTTGGAAGAATTTATGAAAACAGCTTATGACATTGTTCGCAAGCTATTTTCAACTTATTTTCATAAGTTCTCCGAAATAGCTTATGAAAATTAGAATATAATTGTTTGTATGTAATTAAATTTGTTGAAATCTGTCTTCAATCTGAAGTATCGTTAATTACTGCATACAGTCCGTTTGGATTGACTTATTTATCCATCGACATTCAAGCTTATTTGAATTTTCAATGTTTAAGTGCTTATTTGAGCATAAATGTTACGTGCTTATTTGTTTTCAAATATAATATGAATAGGTTATATGTAAGCACTTATATAATGATCGTTTGTGCTGTAAACTGCAAATAAGTGGTTTATTCAAAGTTCAAACAGGGTCATAGTTATTTATTTGCTTGTTTTTTTGTTTAAATATTATTACTATTAAATTTACTTTTATTTGTTCAGTCTATAATATATGCTTTCTTTTTGCTTCATTTACACTAAATTCGTTTTTAACTGAAATACAACTGTTTTGCAGCATGTGTTTTGTTTTCAATTTGCCATTATGAGTTTTTAACAGTATTTTTTGTTTGTTGTAATAAATTGCGTCAAATTGGCGACTTCAACGAACTATCATAACCCCTTGGCAAAGCAACTAGTCCAATCCCAATAGCTTGTTTTTATAATAGCTTTGTTATACATGCATTTGAGAAATACAAGGGATGGAGGTTATCAGTGATTGATTACGGCTTCTTTGTGGTTTATCTTTGTACTTCACCTGCACTCTTTGCTTTTACTCTCACTCTAATCAGCACGGTACATCTCGATCTGCCATATAGGTAATATTAATAACACTGAAGACATAAAAGATGGTCAATTCCAAGCCAAGCCAAAAGACGGTCCACTCACCGGTGAGTTGAGGGACAACCGGTCGTTGATCGACAATAATACTGCCCAAAGCCTCACTGGTGAAGATATAGAAGACATGCGAAGGTGAGGACATCATATTTTGTTTGGATTTTCAATGTTAATGTTGTCTCTTGAGATTCAATGAAAAAGAATGATAAAGTTTCACGTGTTCTGGATTTGTGTACTTCGGTTCTATATGTTTTATATAGATGGGCCATATAAATAAACATATCTTTAGTACCATACTACCATTGTTGTCAATGTGAATTCTGCAATCCACATCTTGCTTTTCTGTGACAAACTGTCTAGTTGTTATTTCCTTGGTATGCTTGGGATTCAGTAGTGAAAAATTATGCTATTCTATATATGCAGGCAGGGTGCTAAGGGTGATGAAATAATTGAAGCTCTCATTGCCAATAGCGCAACATTTGATAAGAAAACTTCATTCTCACAGGTATATATCTAATTGTATAAAGAGATTATGTAGTTCATAATTTAGAGTGAAGATGTAATTTGGTTACTGATAAATGTTATTTGTGTTATTTTAATCCTCTTCTGTCTATACAAATGAGCTCCAGGACTTGCTAACAAGTCCACTCTTCCGGCATTTGGTGATAGTGAGCGAGTGTAAAACATTACTTATAAGGGCATTAGATGTGTGCATTTAATGTTTTACTTCAACTTCTTTACAAGGGCTCACGGACGATACCAAATAATCGAAGGGTGAACTCTTTAGCAAGGCGGCAACTCTGGGGATGACTTTGTGTAGGCAGAAACCCTCAGGGATCCAAATACAAGATGTAGCACAAGTTGTTTACTCTCTTTATCTAGCGAATGAACTGAAGCTCACTATATCTGTGCAGGAGAAATATAGACTTAAGAAACAGAAGAAATATGCACCAAAAGTACTTATAAGACGTCCTGTTGCTCGAAGGTGACCTTTATTTTTATGTTATCGTTGTTGTTATTTTCGAATATTGCCAAAGCTTTACATTTCTTTTCTCTCGGAGGTGTGCGTTGAAAATCAAATATGTAGATGATATGGTTTATGAAAACATAAATATTTTATTTGTCTTTGGAGCATCTGGTTTTTGCTTTGATAATGGTAATTGATATTCAGTGCGTGATCTCTACATGCTATCATGCCTTTTGGCACTATTCTACAAAAAGACGTGCAAGCAAAAAGTCATCTCTAACAATCTCTAAACAAATTTGAGGGCTTTTTGGTTTGATTTTTTTTTTTTTCTTTTTCTGTTTTCATTATAACTACACAAATGTACCCTTGATTTCACTTTGTTCCACTTTTTGTGTTACAATATCTTATATATACATTTTTATATATTCTGAGTATCCACTTGATGACTTATGGCTGTTACTTTTTATTTTTTTCCAGTATATGTGAGGCTTATTTTAAGAAGTATCCATTGAAAATTGGGTAAGATGTTTTACCATACACATTTATTTCTGTTAGATTTGAGCTATTTTCTTTTGGAGCATGATGTAAACCATGAATATATATAGCATTTTAACATCTTTAATGTCCGTATGTGGTGCAGAGAAAAGAAAAAAATAATAGGAATATAAAAGAGCAAGTTTCTACCTTAAATGTATAAGAATTTTGAATTGATACACAGGCTTTAAAAAAAGGTGCCATTTAGCATGGGGAAGTAATAAACTTCCCCGCCATGGTCAAGTAAGTTTTAGACTTTTAGGCCATTAGATCAAATCAAATAGAGAACAAGGTTTTATCATAGACCTTCACCACTATATTTTTTCCCATACATCTTCCACCGCCATTCTCCCCCACTCTGTGTTCTGAAAGAAGGGACGCAATCGTTGAATCCAAATGTTCTACAACAGTTTCACAACTTCCCATCGTTGACAATATCACCGTAAAATTGTAATTTTTTTTCTATTTAAAAACAAAAACAAAAATACACCCAATTTCACTTTTGTTGATGAAAAAGGATGACAGATTTGTATAATATCGGCAAAGCGTGTGGGTAAGGAAAGAAAGAATTAAAATAAGTTTTCTGGGACATTCTAATAAAAAGAGGGAAGTTGATTTATGGGAAAAGAATTGAACTCTGCTCAAATTGGGGTTTTAGGGTGAATTTGATGCATGCTATTTTATACTGGATCGAAATTAGTTTTTAAAACATTGATTTGGTGTGGAAATTGCTGATTTTAGGATCCGCGTTATTATGTTGAAATTGATGTCCCAGTGTTGATTTTTGCTTAATTGCTGATTCTATCAATGAATATGTTTAACGAATTTGTCCTGTCAAAAAAAAAATGTTTAACGAATTTGTTTGTGGGGTGAAAGGTGTGTAACGAAAAGCTACAGTTAGAGTCAATGGTTTATGAGAAAACGCCGAGGTGGGGGAGAATGTAGGGGGAATGGTGGTAGAAGATGTGTAGAGAAAAATCTAGTGATGAGATTCTATAATAAAACTGTGTTCTCTATTTGATCTAATGGTCTAAAACCTACGTGACAATGGTGGGGAAGGGAAGTTTATTACATTCCCATGCTAAATAACACATTAAAAAAATGGAAACTGCTATTTTGTGCTTTTCTGTAAACCACAAACTTTATCCAATATCCAAACAACTTATTCTTGAATTTTGATTTTTGGGGACTTCTGAATTCGTTATTATCTGGATGTAAGTATTCCGAGTTCATTTTTTCTTGCGTTTTGGACCTGTACATCATGTGTGGCATCTTTATAGTCTGCAAAGTGTGAAGGGGTGTGTATGTGTGTGGCTATTATATTATTGAATTGTAGTATCATTCTCTCTTTGTATATATCCTTGAATTGGTTTCTAACTAACTATAACTGATTCAGATTCTTGCGTGTGGACACATTGTCCCTTCTACTTTCCATGGCTAATGTTTCTTCAAATTCTGACATTCTTGTTGTTGATATGGTTGGTGGCCTTCTTACTGGTGCTGTGGCAGAGCGTTTAGGAGGTGTGATATAAATTTAAACTAAGTTTCGGTCATTTAGATTTTGCTCTTTATGGTGTGTGATAAACTTGAATCATCACAACAATGAGACGTAAAAAGTTGTCGTAATACTGTTGATCAATAGATATATTCACATTCCATTCTTAACAATCTTTGGGTCTAGTGATTGATAGTGTTGGTTTTCATAGTTCAGGAGCTAATACATGCATTAAGCTTTACAATCTAACGTTAATGTTTTACAGGCACTGGTTTTGTATGCAATTCATATCTTGGACAGGCACCATCCATGGATATTGTGAGGATATTTAATTTAAGCGACGAAATTTGTAAGAGGTCAGCTGATATGTTTTGTTGCAGTTTACCAATTATTTGTTTGAATTAAAATCATGCGAACGTTTTTTTGTCAGTCTTCATGCTGAAGCAAGTTTCCGTTGATGCACTGAAAGAGAAATGATTATCCTTTTTAAAGCTTTCATTTTTCAGAAATAGTTTGGAAATTGGATCACTCTTTGTATTGGCATGGATATCTTTTGCATTATCAACGTGATTAGTTTTTTCTTCCAAATGAATAGCTCTAGATGCATTTTTTATTATAGTTTTATAATATATATAGCTCAGGAATCAAAGAGAAATGTTTATAGGTTTGTATCGGGATAGCCATGTGTTGAATTAGTAGGTATTAGGAATATTGATCAAAGTTATATGCATGTTCACCAATCACCTTACAAAACTGAAGTATCCTCTGAATCATTTAGTTAATTTTCTGTTACTATCTAAGAATGCTTATACAACTTGTCTGAATGTGCATGAACTGAGGTTTTGTTTCTTTTGTCTGGTGTTATTAACATCTTTTTATTTATTGCAGAATTGTAAGGTCTTCCATTTCTGACTTGTTGTCACAAAAGGAATCATCTCAACAAAATCCAAAACATGATGACGGCAGTGTGGAAAGCCAATTAAATGTAAATTGCACTTCCTTGATCTTCTAATTGGTTCTATCTTACTGTTCGAACAATTTATCATATGTCGCGATGTTGCAGAATCAAATGTGTGCATCAGTCAGCATGGAGGAAATCTCTCATTCGTCAGAAAATGGAATTTCTGATCTTGGAGCTGACAATGCTGAAAATATTGAGAGTTCCACATTTCCTGCTCTAAGAGCCTGCAAAGCTATAAAGGCTGGAGAAAAAGCATCTCAAGAAATCATTGACTCGTGGAAGGAAAATGGTTTTTCTAGGTAATTAAACTTCAATCAAAGTTACATATTTGACTCACTTCACTATTCTAAAAATCATAAAATTGAGTTTTTCTTTTATAATTTGCACAGCCTAATTATTGCTGCACCAGACTTGGATACTTGGACATTGATTAAAGACCTCTTACCACTTTTATCAAACTCTGCCCCATTTGCTATTTATCACCAATATCTTCAGGTAATTTTGGTTCAATTTTCAAGCTTAATGAATAGCGATTTATTATGAAGGTATCCGTGCATGATAATATTTTCAATTAATATGTTTTCTTTTGTTTCTTTTATGTTAAGGATCAAAAGTTTATTGTTCTGGGTAGCTTTGGTTATAAGTTTAGGAACATATAAAAGATAGATTATGAATAGTTCCAAATTTTTAAGAGATCAAACATATAAATGATAGATTATGAATAGTAGCAAATTTGTAAGAGATCAAACATTTTGCAACTTAGACTTCAATCAAATCCATATGTATACTTAAAGAGGCATTACACAATGCTGCACAGATTATCAATTTAACTATCATGTACTCCTGGAGATTGTAGATCATGTGTAGGTTTGGGTAAAGTTGAAAATTTTCAATACTTCATTTGGCACTGAATGCCAAATAGATTATGCTTCTGTTCACTCAGTTGTTAACATAATCTTCTTGTTTGTTTGCTGTATAAACTGCAGCCTCTAGCAACTTGCATGCACAATCTACAGCTTGAGAAAATGGCCATCGGATTGCAAATAACTGAGCCTTGGCTACGCGAATACCAGGTACTTAATTATTCTTGTCAACATCAATATTATGAAATTATTGGTAGTATTTTGAACTCCTTTGTTCATAAAAGTAAATAAAAGGGTAAATAACTTAATTTTATCTTATCTTGAAAACTAATCACCTGTCAATTTCAATTAGCAATTCTGTGCAAATCTCTGATAACTATTTAATGGTATATTTTATTTTGCAGGTACTTCCATCAAGAACTCATCCATGCATGCAAATGAGTGCATTTGGGGGTTACATTCTCAGTGGGACAAAGATCTGCAGCAGCTGATTCCAGCTCAACCATCTCCCTTGATTACAAATTTTGTGGGCTTAAAGTATGGCCAGTGTTCACTTGATATTTATTTTACTGTTTTTTCTGCCACAAGCCTTTTAACTACCTTGACGGTTTCACCTGGTGGGGACTGGTTTGAACGAAGTCCTTCCAACCTCCTGATACAAGTCCTTCCAAGCCTGGAACATGAAATAACAAAGAAAAAAACCTTAACTACCTCAATTTTTTTGCGGGCTGCAACAAGATTTTTGTACTTTATAGCTTTTCTATTTTATTTCATTTTTACCTGAAACTAATAATAGTCACTGTCATTTCTCAAATCTTTTTGTTACTTACTTTCATTAATCTCTAATAGAAGAACGGTCACTGTTATTGCTTAAATCTTAGTTACCTACCTCCACAAAACTAATAGCTTCCTTTTCCTTACATCAAATAATGGAACAGTCCAAAATGACCTGCTATTTCTGTTAGCAACTATGTTATTTGAGCATCAAAATAAAAAGGCAGAGTCAAATCTAATGTTTTTATTTTGATGTTCAAATAACACATCTATAACAAATAGCTATGTGAGTCATATGCTATCTTGTGAATGTCGGGCTCAATTAGGCCATTTAAATCCCCTCTGAATTTGTCCCACATATGTTAAAGATTAAGTTTACGTGTATATCTGATTGGAATCAAAATATTTATCAAATGCATAAGGAAGAGCAGATTGCTTCGAGATTTTGCTGCTTTTGCTGGGTGGGTTGTGACTTGTGATGTCATATTCAAGTATTGTTTGTTAACTAGCCCTCTTCACAGTTAGGCTGAAACTGAATATCTCCAGCAACCGAGGAGATCAATTTATTGAGTCAAGTAGAGTCACATGAACAAAACTATTTCTCGAGAGTTTTAACATATATCAATGTTGATTCTTTTACGATTAGTTCAAACTGCATAACACTAATTAAATTGGAAGAGACTCATTTCATCACATACAAGCGATCATGGATTGAATATATAATTTTTATCGAGTTTAATAATATTTACAAATTCATGATGTAAATAAAATTTCTTTTATACGAATGCATAAATCTATAACTTCATTGCTTTGTCATTGTGAGTGTTAACATGTATTAAAGACATACTTATTTAATGCGAGAAGATAACTAGTTTTGTCAATATAAGAAGTGGTAAACACTATTGAAATTCACAATTTCGTGTTTAAAGTCATAAGATGTTCAATCTAACAATTTCAACATTGACTTAACAAGATAGCTATTTATTTCGCTACAATTTATGATTAGTTGTTTGTATAAAATAAAATTAACAATGTACATTTATTAAAATTGATTTGAAATTAATTTCTATACTAATTATTAGTTCATATGTGTAGAGTATAGTGTAATAAAAAAATTATGTGCATAATTTTTTTTTTGACAAAATGTGTACATAAAGTTTTTTTTTTTTACACAATGTACATAAAGATAATATAGTTAGTAAAGTGAAAAAATTAAGAGGTTAATATTGTAATCATTTGTGAAGTTTTATGTGCATGTAATATCACACATTAATTTATTTAACAATTGATATTACTTATTTTAATCTCTAAAGACAATATAGATGTCAAATTACAGTGTCTTTTTTTTTTTTTTTTTCATAGAAGCTAAAGAAAATGATGCAAAAATAATGAGTCAAATTTTTTTTCCATAGAGATTAATTAATTGAAGATAAACTACATGTAGATCTTGATAGCGACAGGCTAACAAATAGAATGATTAGGAGGAGGCACATGAGGGAATAAGCAACAATATTGGTCATCATGATTTTGAATTTTGGCGATTAGCATCATGGTATGGTACATTATATTCATATCCATCTATGCTGGACATTCCCAATGCGCCCCATATAACATATAATAGAATCCAAGGTTTTTCTTTCTTTTCTTTTTTACCCTTTTTTGTACAATATTTTTACCCTTATATCTTTTGTTAAGAGGAAACATATCACCTTGTCCAACACATGACATCCTTTTCGCTTGTTTTCTTTAGACCTTTAAATGTACATTTTATATGATGATAGTTATATAGTCACATACATAACATTTTATTAAGGTCCCTTCCCTTTACCTTTCTGAAATATAGCTTGAGCCTTTATTACATGACAAGTTTATTTCTTTTCACCTTTTGCTTTTGATGCCAATAATCCATCCACCATGGTTGTTTAGCTTTCTTGTGGTTGACAAAAACTTCCAATAAAGACCCGTGCTCTCCACTCCACCAACTAAAAGATAGTGATTCTAATCCATTGCTTCTCTTTGCAACTATTCTATCCTATGAAGGGACAATGGAGAAGCAATCCCAATATATATCTATATAGTCAAGGATTAGATATATAACCAAACATAACGCATTTCCAATATATTATAATCAAGATTTTTGAACCAAATAATATATTATATAGTTTTGGTATTTTTTGTACACATTATAATATTTTAAGTGTGCCACATGATTTCTTGGAACATATTTGCAGCATGCATTCTGGCACAAAAAAAGAAGACAAAGTGATCCACATGACAATGGGACTTCACGGATAAACTTTATTTAAAGCAATGAGTTGCTGCTGCTGTCCTCCTCCACGTTTTTCATCTTTATTAAAATATTCAAGTATGTTAATTTTGTTTAAAAGTTTGTAGATTTATATCAATAATTTATTAGGTTACAACTTAATTTGAAATTATGTAAAGCTTATCTGTTGTGTGAAGTAAACAACCATGCAAAAATGAACAATTAACGACACTGAATGTGGCAAATAATTGATGAAATGAGAGGGTTTGGGGTCCAGTTACAGTCAACTTGCGCACCTCAACTAATTTACATCTTGATTTTGATCAAAAGCATTTTGTTTGTGGTTATTCATACATGTACCTTCACCACCAAACTATAACAATTTTAGAATTTAAAGTTTTGAATTTGTCATTTATTCCTTTCATTTACAAGTTTTTTTTACTTAATTTACAAGTTAGTCTTAATTTTTTTTTTTTTAAGGAAGTTAGTCTTTAATTGAATATTAAAATGTGGATATAGGGTTGTTGATATTTTTGTCCTTTTCTATCAACCCATGCATTATACAAAAGTCAAGATCTAACGCTTCTCTTTAATTCGTAAAAAGTCCGTGATGTTTTTGTTCACTAGATATAGTGATGCTCTTTTATTTATACCGCAAATCACTATATAAAATTTTCATTTTGGCCTCGTGACAGTATTAGTATGTTTGTCTGTGTTTCTTTAGACAATGAATTTTAGAAAAAGAATATAGTAATTTTAATTGAATTTGAAAATTTATATTATAATACTTTGTTTGGACATTCTATTATTATTTTTTAAAAAATTTAGTTCTTGTAATGTTGTTTGAACAATTATATATATACAAATAGAAATTAATCTTTTAATATGTAAGAATGAGACAATTCAATTCCTCAAACTTTATGTGCTAGTGTAGAACACAAATCAACCTTTAGGAGATCGATGATGAATGATCTCCAACGAAGGTGGTGGTTGTCCTCTACAGAGGTGGTTGTCTTATCGGAGGTACCAAGTAAATTTAGACATAATAAATATAGCGAGAGAGTGGGGAGAATAAGGTATGAGAGATGTTTTAATTAGAACAAAACATTCTCTTTATATAGGAAGTGAGGAGGGATTTATGGGTCTAATGTATTTGCATCATATAACAATAGAGTCACATATCTCATATAGAGTCTCATACCATTCCATCGTTCCAGATTGACAATAATCAATCCTTTGTTCGGCTGTTTTGTCAAACACAAATGTAGTAGGTCAGGTCCTTCTTATTTATACTCGACTATTCTTGCGTAGCATGAACTCGATCTTGGTCAAAATACTTTATGTTGAACACTTATAAAACTAATGGAAATCTTCTTATTTTCTAAATTGGAAATCTTCTCTCAAATCAGTTCATTCTTAAACAATGGAAATAGGATCAACAATAAAGTTAGAGAGAATTGTATTAGCCTTTTGTTAAGTCTCTTTAAATGACATTCACTTCCCTGTAGTTTTCAAAATGAACTTACCTGCTCTATACTTACTAAAAACAGTTGCGCCTATTATTTTGTTTTTGTCATACTTGTTTTCTAGTCATTCACCAAAAAGACACTAGAATACACACCAATTGTGCTGCTAGGAACATCACCATACCTTTCAAATTGCATATATAAGATGTATGTGATCGTACCCCTACAAACTAAAGTGAAAACTCTAATCATATCATATAGTGAATGATGAGTGGATGTGCAATTGCGCATTTGTGGTGAAAAAATGTTCAATGTGATTTTTATAGCAAGTCTAAGAGAGGTGAGTGTATTTTGAAAACTAGAAGGAATCTAGATACAAATGTCAACCCAATTTTTTCATAAAGTTAAGGTATACATAGTAACTAAGAAGACACGTCACCAATTGATTTAAATTATACTACCGATAATAATTTAAAAAGTATTACTCTTTCGGCTTCTTTTTAATGTTGTTTTGTAATTTTTTTTCTTACCCAAATTAATATATACAACTAATACATTTTGTTGTTTTTGTACAATCAAATTATTCAACCAATGAGTAAGTGATTCGACGATAAATCAATGAATTCATACATATATTTTGGGCCAACTCTAAATAAGATTCAAACTGACTCATGGATCATCATTGGGTTTGTTCGAGTTTAGTGAGGAGGTAAGATCCCATTAAATTTAATAGGATTAAGGCTAGTTATAATTAAGCCGTAATTAGCTCACCCTAATCGCTCGGTCACTAGTAGTAGAGTTGTTCTACTAAACAAACTTGGTTGGTAGCATAAAATAAAATGAAGAGAAGAAGAAAGTGACATTTGCATTTGCAAATTGAAAAGCAACAATTTAACGGCTCTTCTTCAAAACCTTCTTCTGTTACTTTTCCCCTTTCATCTCTCACCGACAACAACAACATTTTCCGTTGCCGTCGCCGATCTTCCTCCACCACCGCCACCGCCACCGCCAGGTTCAGTAAAACTCTTATCATTTTAGATTTAACACTTTTCCTATTCTTCTTCGTTTTCATTTTTGTTGCATGTGTAAGTGCTTTCATTTTGCGATGTGTAAATCTTATCTAATCAAATTGGTGATAGTTTTGTTGAGTTTGATCCTTTTTTTCGCCCAAGTTCCTTCTGGATTTATTAATTTAGAATATAGTTCGGTTTTTCGATGAGCATTATGCTGAATAAAACTCCTCAGGGGTGTTTTTTTCTATGAACACTGCATTTTCTATATTTCAATTTGAAACTGAAAACCACAAGTAGAATTTGAAATTGATTCTGACATGTTTGGTTGCTCACAAGTAGAATTGATTCTAACTTCAAGTTACAATTTGTAGCTTTTGTGTCTAAACGTCGTTTTATACAATCTATTTATTTATTTTTATTTTTTGAGAGGTAAACTGAAATTTATTGTTCAACTCACTTTCACGTAAATGTATTCAATCATAAATCACTTAACATTCAACTCACTTTTAAGTAAAATCAATTCATTCAAAATGTAAAATAGTTTATGATACAGTCCATTGGATAGTATCATATCTAAAACTTTAGCGAGCAGGGAATTAGAACTATTTTAGTTATGAATTAGAATTTGGAAGCTTAATTATATTAACAGTATCATTGTTGCTTGGATTGGATCCTGTGGTATATCCTGTTTGGACTTTGGATTAACAGGTTATCTTTGATTTTTAATTTCAGGGATACAGAATGATAGGATCCTTTCTTACCTGGGCTCTTGTGTATGTTTCATACTCTCCAATTTTTTTGAATCTATATGGTGATAATGATTAGCATTGTGATGGAACATTATGACATTGTTCGATCCATGTAGCTGACCCCACTTAGTGGGATAAGACTTGGTTGTTGTTGTGTCTGGTTTAATGATTAGCATTGTGGTATTTGAAATTTAATGATTTTATTTGTTCTTTGGTGTAATGGCAGGAGTGTTTTTGGCTATGCCTACCCAGCGTATGAATGCTATAAAGTAGTTGAAAAGAATAAGCCGGAAATTGAACAACTTCGATTTTGGTGCCAGTATTGGTATGCAATATTGTTTGATCCTTGATGCTAAACGTGTAGTATTTGATAACTTGTGGTGAATAATGATACTGATTCTGTTTTTATTTTTCCTTGTTGCAGGATTTTGGTTGCTGTTATGACAGTGTGTGAGAGATTTGGAGATACTTTTGTATCATGGTAGATGACTCTATCTTTGAAGGTTTCTGTTCTATTTCAAATACAGTTTATCATGGATTCTTATTTGTGAATTGATTTCTTCTTGAAGGGTCCCAATGTATTGTGAAGCTAAGTTGGCATTTTTCATATTTTTGTGGTACCCTAAAACAAAGGTATATAAATATTTTCTGTTGTAGAATCTGATATAAGCATATTATTTGCATTTATTCAATATGATGGTAAAGTTTACGTTTGTGTTAGGGAACAACATATGTATATGATTCCTTCTTTAGACCATATGTTGCAAAACATGAGCCAGAAATTGATCGGAGCTTGTCGGAACTAAGGACAAGAGCTGGAGATTATGTAGTTTTGTATTCTCAAAGAGCTGTTAGTTACGGTCAGACAAGAATATATGACATTTTGAAGTTTGTTTCAGCACAATCAACACCAGCACCTCAGCCCGCTCAGGTAGTTTGCTATGATTATGCATTGGTTTTGTTTGCTATTACATTTGAGTTTGACTTAACTTTGGATACAAGTACTTATGGATGTGCATATCAGATCACAGTTAAAGCCACATACAACTTAATACATACCTGTTAAATCATTAATCTAGGGCGATTTGAACAAGGAAACTAACTAATAACTGGAACGACTCTCATTTTTTTTCCTCTGATAAGCAAAATGACTCACATATTTTATTTGTTTATACCGTTGAATATATTTCATTCCATGTATTTGTATTGTTAGACATTGTAAAGTTGTTTTATTCGTTTATATCGTTGAATATATTTCATTCCATGTTTTTGTATCGTTAAACATCTTAAAGTTGTTATTCACTAGAAATTTTGTAGATTAACATTTGATTGTTAGTATGCATATTGTAGTGTTCTTTGCTGGCATTGTTCTTTGCGAGCATTATACATCCTTTCCTTTCTCTTCCATCTTGAAAGTATTCATTGTTGGAGGAAAATGGGAGAAAGGGAAATAACTCTCTATCACACAATCATAATTCATATTCATTACATGAACAAATTTGATACAAGAAATGATTATATAGCACTGTAATTATGGCAACAACAACAACCTAGCAACCTAATTAACTTGTAACTAACTATGTTACATCAACCATTTTATTCTCTTAACATATCTCACTCTTCTTGCATGCTTTTACTTAACAAACAAATTCTCTTGAAATTGCAGCAACGACCGGGACCAGGTGTGAGAGTTCGTAAACCTGCACCTGCCAAGGGCCAACCAGCCGCTGCTACAGAACCACAAGTTGAAGAACCCCCATCTCCTGCCTCTAGCACAACTTCAAGTCAGTTCCAAAAGGAAGTAAAAGAGGAGTTATTGGATTCTCCACAAGCTCCTAAAGTAGTCCCTCCTGTTGCAGGTTTAAACAAACAGAAATCCTCTGTAGCTGCTTTAAATAACCAGAAGCCTCCAGTAGCTTCTTTAAATAACCAGAAGCCTCCTGTAGCTGGTTTAACTACTCAAAAATCTTCTGCAGCAGTTTTAATTACCCAGAAGTCTAATCCTTCATCTGAAACAATTATCATATCTTCTTCATCAACAGAGTCAGAACCAAAGAATATTGAATCAACAGCAACATCCTCCTCTTCAGCAACTGAAAATGGAAAATCTCTTGTAAAGGAGGAGACCAGAATGGAAGAAAGTATTCGGGTTACACGGGGAAGACTAAGAAAAACCAGATCAGTAGGAACCCAGTAGCACAAAATTGTCGATGTTTAGCCGGAAATAGGGTAGTTGAACCATTTTAAAGCGTTATGTAACGGTTACGGATTTGTTGCTTCATTTTATTTCTTTTTCTTTTAATATGAATTTGTCTAGGCACGGAATCGTAGTAGCTTGATGCCACTTTTTTATGGAATCATATTTTGATGGGATGGATATTTGCATCGGCTCCTCTGTATAGCAGGTCTTCACGATTAAGTGTAACAGACAGTATTAACTTGTTTTCAGAAACTTTAGTTGGTTAACAATAACATTTTAAATTTAAATTCTACTTTGCAGTGAAATTGATAGTTATCATCAACATACAAGAAGTATTTTCAAAAGCAAATATTTGTAGTAGTTCAAACAAATGCTGCAACATAACCAATTGTGCTTAATATATTCTTGATGACAACATTGCAGGAGCAAGTAGGAAGGTGAAGTGTGGCAATGTACATAGGTTATGTTTGGATGGTTTATTTCGGCTTATCTACTGACATAAATTTTGTGACTTTGTTTGGGAGAGCCTATGAAAACAACTTATGACAATTTTCATAAGCTTTTTTCAACTTATTTTCATAAGTTCTCCAGTATAGCTTATATAAACAACTTATAGCATATACACAAACATTTTATCGTTATTTTATCTTTTGTTATAAAATAGCTTTTGCAAGGTTATACATAAATGCTTATCAGGATAAGAGCTTTGTGTTATAGCTTGTAAATAAGTTGTTTATCCAAACATATCCATAGTTTCGGTTTCCAATAAGCTGACATTAAACAACATAAAATTGAAGACTTATTTTACTGGCATTTGACTTTGGAATTTCTAAGGATTTGTACCGTTAGAACAACATATATTTGTATTAGTTATAAGATTTCTGAGTGAAATCACTGAATGACACGTAATAGAAGCCCTTCGTGCCATGGCAATAATGAAATTGAAATTTGGTTAGAACTACTTGTGTGATTTGATTATTTGTTAAAACTCTTGAGAAATAGTTTTGTTTATCGATCTAATGTCTTTGCATCATATAACAATAAGAGTCACATATTTTACTTAGAATCTTATACCATTCGGTCGTTTCATATGAAATTAAACATTAAATGTTAATTTGTCATATTATATTGTTTAAAATTTATTTTGCGTACTTGTGTATTTTTAGTTAGGATTTATTTTGCGTGCTTGTGTATTTTTGTGCACTTACGTACCATTAAGCAAATGAATGTTTTTTAAAAAATGTAGTGAATGATTAGGGATTAAAAAAATAAACATAAGGTATTGTGAATGAGTGAACGTGATAAATGAATGTAGTGATAGTCGATAATGTATATGTCAAAAAATACACATTTAAGGGCTTAAAAAAAATATCATCTCTATCAAGAAATGTTGTACTGTTAGCCTGCCTAAAACCGGCGTATGTTAATTCACGCTGAAAAACAATGCAAGTTAACTCAGACCGGGGGTTTTATGAAAAATGGGGATGGAAATGAGAAAAACCAAAGAGAGAAAAGCAAAATTTTCTGAAAGAAATGGGCTTGGTGTTGGTCCTATGACATCCCAAAGCTTGATAACAAAAAAAAAAAAAAAAAAAACGAAAATTTAAAAAAAAAAAAAGCAAACAATGGAGCCACGTGGAAGATGAAAACATAACCATGTCATGTGGTTGTGACAGCTTCACCACTGAATGGATGATGATTGATGATGTTCACTTGTATTGTTAATTGAGAGTTTCATTCATTCCACTGCCTAACACTTAGTTGAAGTGAATGAGAAATGACAATATCTTGTTCACTTTCACTTCCTCAATTACATTCCACTTTTCTTTCTTCTCCTCTTAAATCCTTATCTACTACTACACCATTAGCTAGAAATAAATTTCAACCAAAACCCACATTTTATCCACGTATTAGAGCTCTTGAACTTGATCAAAACACGGTTTATATATAATTTCCTCCTATTTCTTATTCATTCATTCAATGTTTTATTTTCTATCAATCTTATGTAAAAAAATTAATGTTTTTTTTTTTGTTACATATTCATTACTTCAATATTTCTTTTGTTACATATTTTTCAGGTAGTTGCTATAACTGTTGGTGTTTTGAGTGTGGCTGTTGGAATTGGCATACCAGTGTTTTATGAATCACAAATTGATAATGCTGTAAAGTTTTTTTACCATTTAATTATTACTATATCATATAATAATGTGTTGGATTAAAATTTACTTATATATGGTATACATGTACCTTTGAATTTGTTGCAGGCTAAGAGAGATAATACGCAGCCCTGCTTCCCATGCAATGGATCTGGAGCTCGTAAGTATCATTTTTCTATTCAATTTCATCATCACACTTTATACTTTTATGAATGGAGCATTATGGAGGTAGTTCACAAGTCATTGTTAATTTGGAGTAATTTTTAGTACATAACTAATTACTTATATAACATTGTTTAGATTAGTTTTCTTTTATCTGAGTTTAGATTAGTTTTTAGTTCATTGGAATTTCTCAATTAAAATATGCCTATGATTCTTGACATACACCAAAAAGTCCATATAAGCTTAGCTTATAGGCAGTGTTTGTGGATAATTTTTTTTATAGTTAGTGTTATTTCTTGTCTTAGCCCTTATCTCGAGGAAAAGAGACTCGTAATATGGAGTTTGGTTGGGAGTTAACTGTTACGTAAAGTTTGACCAATGATTGTTCAAGCTAGCGTCATTAAAAGATTGCTTATAGGTTGTGTTTATGGATATGTTAAATTATATAACTTCTGGAAGAAACAGAATTTACAATGCAGAATTTCATTCCAACTTAGACGAGAAGTTATTATTATTTTAACTTTTTATCGGTATTGTAAGATTCTTTTAATAATTCTTTTTTTAGAAGTGTTTGTTGAGCTCTAAGTCAAAGGGAGAGTGGAGGTAGTATTTGCTTGCAAAGAAAATTATATTAATTGCTTCTCTCTAACACTGTTTTCCATATTATTAATCAGTATTTATTCCAACTAGACTAAATCCAATTCATTTCTATCTATACCAAGAATAATAAAATAGGTTATTGCAGTTTTGTTTTTATTGAAACTTTTTGCCATGCTTATGATTGTGTCTGGTTGCTTTGTGCCGGTTACTAGACATTAGGTTGTGAATGTAATCAGTTCAAGTCCATATCAGGTTGATAATTTCTGTACCAATCTTATCTTTGAAAATGTTACACTTTCGCCAGAGAAATGCAGATTTTGTTTGGGAACCGGTAATGTGACTGTTGAACTTGGTGGAGCTGAGACGGAGGTCTCTCGCTGCATAAATTGTGATGGTGCGGGTTCACTGACATGCACAACTTGTCAAGGATCTGGAATTCAACCTCGTTACCTTGATCGTAGGTACGGTGTTCAATCTTATTTTCCCCTTCTTAATAATTTAATAATGAACAAGTTTAGTCATTATGTAAACCATGATAATTTTGTCATTTGACACACACTTTGAATAACCATGAAAATTGCTAACACTATTTTGTGTTTAATATTTGATCAGAGAATTCAAAGACGATGACTAAGAGAAGCTAAGATTGTGGGGCACTGATTTTGGATTTAATCGTGATGTTAATGTACTCGTTCAATTTCTTTGGTCTCTGTACACACAGCATACAACTATCAAAATTATGTTGATGCTTTCATTTGGTTTACAATTTTAACCAGTGATATTAGGCCGCTCCCTTTCATGACCTATCTATGTAAAATTTTCGTGTTTGTCGACATTATTTATTGAATGTCCTGTTGTAAAGATTGAATTTTGTTGTGTATATGGCCCCAGGAGAAAGTAACTATGCCTACATAACTATCACCGTTGTTAGTTCTGTTTTTGTAAATGAGTTTACCATCTTTAATGGCTGATATTATCACTTCTTTAACAATATTAGAATTTAGAAGGATAATAAGCTTTAGCAATGGTGATAGGGTGAGAGCCTGAGAGGTCTCGCTAAATTGCTCAAGGTTATTTGTTCAAATTTTGTATTGCCTCTGTAACAACGATACTAGAAGCATAATTTAGTTTCTTAAGTGAGAGGTAATTGGGGGCTTCTACGGTGCAGTCAGGAAACTGACTTTTTTGAAAAAATTAATTTTAATTTTAATGTTTGATTCATTTTTAAATTGTTGATTACTGATTAATGATCAATAGTAATTCATCTAGTAATGCTTGCAACATCTTGGACTTACATGTACTATTCATCTAGTAATGCTTGCAACATCTTGGACTTACATGTACTATTTTATCGTTGGCATCTTTAACATGCAAACAGATTTGATGATATTATGTGATAGTCTTGAGTGTTACACTTTGTGGGATGTTACACTTAAAACAAGGTGGGATAAAATTAGATTAAGTGTAGTCTTGTTAATCTGATGAATTGATGATACTATGGGGACTGAACTTTTGATGCCACTGTACAAACAGTGGGGTGTTAC